>JACCDQ011829858.1_pt1 | contig 36428 bp, 41 predicted proteins | sample 7446031 | NCBI WGS metagenome assembly JACCDQ01 (sample SAMN15323442, study PRJNA562643) | freshwater metagenome | isolation source: river surface water | place: USA:Blue River Watershed | collected 2017-08-17 | reverse complement strand
CGCGCAGGAAAAAGCGTTGTGGCTGCGCACGCTCGGCGAGCGGGGCTTCGTGCTCGTCGAGGGCACGACGCTGGACGACTGTGCCATCAAGGACTGCGATGCAAGCCGAGAGTGCCTGCTGGCGCTGCTCACCCGGGCGCTGCCGAGCGCCATGGTGACCGAGTTCCACCAGATGCGGCACCGCAAGGGAGGCTTTGCGCTGCGAAGCGTCAAGCTCTTCGTGCGCAAGCTCACCGACCTCGATGCGCGGCAGACGCCGCGCTCCGAGCAGCCTCCGGCCTGAGGGCCTGAGCCGACGACGGTCTTCTTCTATCGGATGTTCTCATGAGTGCTCTCCTTACCCGCGGCCCCGACTGGCAACGCGTCATTCCGCTCGATTCGGGCTTCATGGTGCTCTTCGATGAGCTGGTGGCCCGCACCCAGTGCGCAGCCGCGGGTGCCGCCTTCCAGGGCGTCATCCTGCAGCCGGCGGCGCCGGGCCCTCGCCAGGTGCTGCTCTGGGCGCGCAACGCCGACGAGCAGTCCTTCATCCCCCACGCCCACACGCTGCGAGGCCACCTGGAGGTGCTCTCGGGGGCGCGCTCGCCGCGGGTGCTCGAGGTGCACTTCTCGATGCCCGTGCCGGGCGTGCTGCGCGCCCGGTGCGACGCCTGGCAGTACGGTCCGAGCGGCTGTACCGCGGTCCCGCCGCCTGAGCTGGGCGAGCTCCTCGCGCAACTAAAGGTGCCCCAGGCCCGATTCGTCGAGGCCGCCTTCGAGCTGCTGGACAGGGCGAACGACCCCGCGCGCTGAGTCCACGCGGCCGGACTGCGCACGGGCGCCGCTTCATCGGGCGGGCTTTCCGGTTCCCTATAGGTGACAGGTCAACACTGTCTCAAGAAGGAACGCCCATGAACGACATCTCTACCGACGACATCGCCGACGGCGCAGGCGCTTCGGCACCGGCACACGCCCCGTCTGCCGACAAGGCCTGTGCACGCGTGCTGGCCCGGCTCGGCACCCGCCAGAGCATCATCGCAGCGCTCGGGCTCACCGAGTTCTCCGAGTTCACCGATGAATTCTGGCGCATCCAGTGCTTCACCGCGATGAACCGGTTCTACCGGATGGTCGCGCTGGAGCTGGGTCTGGACATCAGCATCGAGCGCACCAACCAACCGGAGACGGCGCTCGTCGCCATCCGCGAACGTGCCGAGGCGCTGCTGGAACAAGGGCTCACCTACACCCAGGTCCGCACCTGGTGGCTGCAGCAGGGTGGCTTCATCGCAAGCCAGGCCATCGCCGCCCGCCACGAGCGCGAGCACCTGGCCTCGATGCGGCTGGTCGCGCTGGTCTTCTTCGAAGGCAGTCGCCCTCGCTACCTCGCGTTCGATGCGAACGGCGTGGTGCAGCTGGTCGACGACGCGGCCCAGGCCCGCCAGTTCCCCGTGCTGCGCGCAGCCGAGCTCGAAAAGCCCGCGCTCTTCGAAGCCGCCAAGCAGTTCGACGGCCTCAAGGGGCTGCTGGGCGCCACGCAGGTGAAGCTGCTGCCCCGACGGCTCGACGCCTGAGGTGACGCGCGGCGCTCCTGCCGCGCTTCAAGGTCATCGGTCGATGGCAGGCTCTTGCAGCGATGCTGCAGGGCCTCGCGTCCCCCTTTCTCGCGCGCTCGTGGAGTTCTTCCCGGGCGCGCTCTTCTTTGGGGCCCCAGTCCGCTCGAGCCCGCGGAACACGAACCCGGACGGTTGTGAGCGTGGCGGCCCGCATCGCCGCCAACCGTCCAGGACAGGGAGAAGAGCGCACGCGAGCGGCGTGCTCGGGCCGCCACGCCCCGGAGGTCCCCGGGAAGTCGCCGGTCAGTGTCCGGACCCTACCCCGTCTCACGGCGATGCGGAACCGTCCCGGTCCTCGGGGCTCGAATGGTCATCTTCGGTTTCGTCTGGCTTGGTCACATCATGGGTACTTCCACCTCCGTCTACATCGGCGCGTTCCTGCGCATTCCTTGCTTCCAGCGCATCGAGCCCGCTCAGCAGGCCGGCTGCAGCCGGCGCTGCGGCGCCGAAGTGCCGGCGGGCTCGCGGTTCTGTCCCGCCTGCGGCGCGCGTGCGCAGGGCCCCCAGCCCGAGCGGACCCGGCTGGTCAAGCCGCGTCCGTACGACCTGGATGACGAGGCAGCCGATTCGCTCTTCTGGACGCCCGAATACATCGACGCCGGCCCGGACTCCACGCTCTGGCTGCCCAATGAGCGCGGCACCGGCACGGTCGTGAACGCCGATGGCGGCAGCGCTACCGTCTCGCTGCGCGAGCTCGACATGGCGGCGCTGCAGTCGCGCTATGCCCGCGAATGGGCCCTCGTCATCGAGCGCATCCGCGAGCGATTCGGCGTCACCGCCGAGGTCGACGTGGGCGTGGTCGTCTACTCCCACTGACCCCGCTTGCGGGCATCGAGCCCGTACGGGCCCGCCCCGCGCGCCTGACCTGCGCCACCTCTTCTTTTCCTTCACACGTTCTGCGAGCAGCCCTCCATGTCGACTCCGGCTCTGTCCCCCTTCTTCGTCGAGCAGGCGAGCTGGTTGCGCCACTGCGCGGCCGCCTGCACGCCGGAGCTTCTTGCCGAGTTCCTCGGTGATGTCCGGGCGCGTCTTGCGCTCGTGCGTGCCCGAGTGCGAGAGGCCGACGAGACGATGGCGCGCAATGCCGTCAAGCGGATTGCGGGCCAGGGCCGGCGCGAGGCGTTGCGCGCGGTGCCGATGGAGCAGCTCGGGGCCTATCTCGGCGCCCGTGCCATCCGCGCGCAGGCCTGCCGGGAACTGAAGGTACTGGTGCCCGCCGAGCGCACGGCCCGAGTGCTGCGGGAGCAGCTCCTGCAAGGCCCCCGTCCGGCAGGGGCGCGGCGTGCAGCCGAGCACTGGCCTCGCCAGGTGCTTGCCGAGCGCCTGAGCGCCTGGCTGTTGGAGAGCGCGCACGGGCGACGCCAGGTAGTGCGCTTCGGTGCGCGCCGCACCGAGCTCGCCAACGTCGAGCACGAGGCCGCTACTGCACAGGAACTGCTGCGCGCGCATCCGGCGCTCTTCGGGTCGATGCCCTCGTCGGGTGCTGAGGGAGCGGCCCAGCCGGGGCATCTGCCCCAGGCGCCGCGCTCGGTCGAGGTGAGCCCGCGAGCGCTCTACTTGAAGCTCGCGGCGGCTTGTGAGCTGTCCCGGGACGAAGACACGCTGCTGCGCCAGGCGCTGGGGATTTCGCCGGGACGGCCTCGATAGGCCTTGCGGGGCGATGCCGGGCAGGGCGTTCCGCGGGCGGGGCCGCGCCCGGTGGGCCGGCCTCGACCCAGGCTTGTTGGCTATAGGCGACAGGACCACACCACAAGGACACCCTGTCATGCCGACCATCCTGTACCTGCTCTTCGGCGCGAGCGGCCACTACGACGCCTACACCCAGTGGGTCGTCGCCGTGCTCACCTCCATGGAGGACGCCATCGCGCTGCGCGACAAGGCTCAGGCCGCCTCGCGTGCGGCCATCGACGCCCACCGGCGCGAGCACCCGGGCCTGAGCTGCGTGTACTTCCAGGAGCCGACCCCGTTCGACCTGGGCCACCAGGTTCGTGACGACGAGGTGCGCTACCGCATCGAGGCCGTGCCCTTCGTGGGTGACGTCTCGGCGCTCGCGAGCCTCTTCGGCGTCGCCGCCGAAGTGGGCGCGGCCAACGAGCGAGCCCTCGAGGTCAACAACCCGGGCTACTACGCCCGCTTCGTGAAGGCCCGCCGGGACCCGTTGCTCGATGCCCCCGTGCGCAGCGACTTCGCCGCCAAGCTCTCGGCGGTGCTGCACGCCGCCTCCAAGGACTGAGTGTCCTTGGCATTCTGCCGTCTGCGCTCCTATCGGAACGCAGACGGCTTCTTCTTTCAGGAGCGGGCGCTGTCCGAACGCCGCGCGGCGCGAGGCGGGCGCATGCGTCGCACGTACATCGAGAAGACTGCCCACAGACCTGCTTCGGTGCTGATGACACCATGCTCTCGGCGCGAGTCGAAGAGCAGCACGTCGCCTTCGCGCAGGAAGTGGCGCTTGTTGCCGACCAGGAACTGCAGCCCCTCGGGCGCGGCCATCTGCGGGCCCGACAGGGCCCAGAGCACGGCCGGCTTCTCGTCCAGGTGCATGCACACGCCGTGCTCGGAGGCGAAGAGCATGCCTCGCCCGTGGTCATGGTCATCCGACTCGTAGCCGCGTTCGGCCAGTCGAGCAAGGAGCGCCTGGGGCGCATCGGCGCCGTTGCAAAAGCTCCCGACCTCGAAGCCCGGGGCCGACAGGCCCTGCAACAGACGCTCGTCGGGCGCCAGCGCTCCGATGGATTCGAGCACCGGATAGCGGATACGGGTCGCTGAGGTCATGCTCCACTGGAGCGCCTGCAGGCCCCGAGGTTCCGCGCTCGTCGGGGCACATGGAGTCGCTGCCGTGTCCTAGGACGAACGGTAAACAGGCCGGAACCTGCAAACGTGCGGAACATTCTGCCACTTCGAACCCCTGATAGCACAACGACTTCCAGCGCCAACGGGCGCCGGAAGACTTCGCATTCCTGTCAGGAGCATTCATCCCGTGTGTGGCATTGTCGGCGGCGTGACCCGCAGCACCCCCATCGTTCCGTTTCTCGTCCAGGGCCTCGCCGCCCTGGAATACCGCGGCTATGACTCGGTCGGCATCGCCGTCCAGCAGGACGGCGGCATCGAGCGCTTTCGCACCGAAGGCCGTGTGCGCCAGCTCGAGGAGCTGGTCGCACCGCGTGGCCTGTCGGCCACCACCGGCATCGGGCACACCCGCTGGGCGACCCACGGCGTGCCGAGCGAGCGCAACGCCCACCCGCACGTGAGCCGGTGCGATGCGCACCATGTCGCGGTCGTGCACAACGGCATCATCGAGAACCACGACGCGCTGCGCGAATCGCTGCGCGAGCGGGGCTACGTCTTCACCTCGGACACCGATACCGAGGTCATCGCCCACCTGGTGCACGCCCACCTGGACTCGGGCAAGACCCCGCACGATGCGGTGCTCGCTGCCCGCCGCGAGCTGCACGGGCTCTTCGCCATCGCGGTGGTGACGGGTGCGGAGCCGGGCGTTGTCTACGCGACCCGCCAGGGCGCGCCGCTCCTGTTGGGCATCGCCGACGAGGGCCATTTCCTCGCCTCCGACGTCTCGGCGCTGCTCGCCCGTACCAACAAGGTCGTCTACCTGGAGGACGGCGACGTCGCCACGCTCACCGCCCAGCACTGGCGCATCGAGAGCGCGGCGGGCGTTGCGCTCAAGCGCCAGGTCGTGCTGAGCGAGCTGGACGCCGAGTCGATTTCGCTGGGCGAGTACCAGCACTACATGCAGAAGGAAATCTTCGAGCAGCCCGACGTGCTCGCCGACACGATGGGCATCGCCTCGGTGGCGGCCTTCCACGGCGCGCTCTTCGGTCCGAGCGCCGCGGAGGTCTTCGGGCGCGCCCGCCAGGTGCTGGTGCTCGCCTGCGGCACCAGCTACCACGCGGGTCTCGTGACCCGCCACTGGGTCGAGACCCTTGCCCGCATCCCGTGCCACGTCGAGGTGGCGAGCGAGTTCCGTTACCGTCATCCGGTCGTGCAGCCGGGCACGCTGGTGGTGGCCATCAGCCAGTCTGGCGAGACGGCCGACACCCGCGCCGCGCTCGAGTACGCACAGGCCCAGGGCGTCACCGATACGCTGTCCATCTGCAACGTGCCCGAGTCGGCCATCACGCGGATGACGAGCCTGAAGTTCCTCACCCGTGCCGGCGCCGAGGTGGGCGTGGCCTCCACCAAGGCCTTCACCACGCAGCTCGCCGCGGGCTACATGCTCGCGCTCACGCTCGCCACCGTGCGCGGCGTACTCACCGACGAGGCGCTCGGCGCCAAGATTGCGGCGTTGCGCGACATCCCGGTCGTCGTCTCCGACATCCTGCGCTCGCAGGAGACGCTGCGCCGCTGGGCAAAAATGCTCGCCGAGCGCAACAGCGCGCTCTTCCTGGGCCGCGGCCCGCTGTGGGCCATCGCCCAGGAGGGGGCGCTCAAGCTCAAGGAAATCACCTACATCCACGCCGAGGCCTACTCGGCCGGTGAGTTGAAGCACGGGCCGCTTGCGCTCATCGACGAGACGATGCCCGTCATCGTGAGCGTCGCGCACGACGAGCTGCTGGACAAGGTGAAGTCCAACATCGAGGAAGTGCTGGCCCGCAAGGGCGAGCTCTTCGTGGTGAGCGACCCGGAGTGCGAAATCGCGCCTCGCCACGGCCTGCACGTGCTGGAGCTGCCGAAGGCGGCGCATCCGGAGCTCGCCGCGCTCGCCCACGTGGTGCCGTTGCAGCTGCTGTCGTACTTCACCGCGATGGAGCGTGGCACCGACATCGACAAGCCCCGCAACCTCGCCAAGTCCGTCACGGTCGAATGACGGCCGCCGGGCCCTGCCCGGCAGCTCCCTGAATTCAACTGCTTCACCCCTTGCACCACAACCACTTTGGCACCGACGGCATCCGCGGCCGTGTCGGCGAGCTGCCCATCACCGCGGACTACGTCGAGCGCCTGGGGCTTGCCTTCGGCCACATGCTGTGCGAGCGCACCGGCCTTGCCCACCCCAGGCTGGTGCTCGGGCGCGACACGCGCGAATCCGGCCCGATGCTGGAGGCGGCGCTCACGACCGGCCTGCTGCGCGCGGGCGTGAGCGTCATGCGCCTGGGCGTGGTGCCGTCGCCGGCCGTCGCGCACCTGGCCGCCCGCTACGGCGCCCAGGCCGGTGCGGTCATCTCGGCTTCGCACAACCCGGCTTGCGACAATGGCATCAAGTTCTTCGACGCGCAGGGCCGCAAGCTCTCCGACGAGGACCAGGCGCGCGTGGTGCAGCTGCTCACGCAGCCCCGCTCCGCTGTCGAGAACATCGGGCGGCTGGACAACGCGCCGCGGGCCGTGTCCGACTATGTCGACTTCCTGCTCGGCACGGAGCCCGGGGTGAGCCTTGCCGGCCAGACGCTCGTGGTGGACGCTGCGCACGGCGCGGCCAGCGCCTGCGCGCGCGAGGTCTTCGAGCGACTCGGCGCCCGGGTGCACCTGATGGGCGCCGAGCCCGACGGACTCAACATCAACGACGGAGTCGGTGCGCTTCACCCCGAGGGGCTGGCCAGGGCCGTCCTGCAGACCGGGGCCCACGCCGGTGTCGCGCTCGACGGCGATGCGGACCGGCTCGTGATGGTCGACGCCCGAGGGCAGGTGCTGGACGGCGACGCCATTCTCTACGTGCTCACTCGCGACCGTCTCGCGCGCGGACCCGTCCCCGGGGTGGCCGGCACCGTCATGTCCAATGCAGGCCTGGAGCACGCGCTCGCGCGTCTCGGTGTTGCCTTCGTGCGCACCAAGGTGGGCGACTGCCATGTCGCCCAGGCGCTCGATGAGCGCGGCTGGACGCTGGGCGCGGAGACCTCCGGACATGTGCTGGACTTCTCGAAGCTCACTACCGGAGACGGGCTGCTGGCTGCGCTCGGGGTGCTCGCTGCGATGACCCGGGCCGGCTCGTCCCTGCAGGTGCTCACCGAGGGGCTGGAGCTCTATCCGCAGCACAAGGTGAACGTGAAGCTCGAGCGCGACGCACCTCGGGGTGCGTTCTGGGAGCGGGACGCCGGCTTCCAGGCAGTGCGTGCCCGAGCCGAGGACGTGCTGCGAGGCTGCGGACGAGTGCTCGTGCGCGCCTCGGGTACCGAGCCGCTGGTGCGGGTCATGGTCGAGGCCCGCGACGCCGAACTTGCGCGAGAGCAGGCCGAGCAGCTCGCTCAGGCCCTGTGCCGCGCCGCGCGGCCCGAGACAAACGCAGCCTGAGGAACTTGACTTTCCTTGCGGGAAGTCAAGTTTCCCTGCGACAACTCGAGTTGTCAGGTGGAACCGGCGACTCAGGGCTGCGCGCAGGTGAGCAACGTGCGACAGGCGGCCCGCATCCAGGGCAGTGTCGACTCGCGCAACAGGTCCTCGACCGGGTGGATGGCGGTGAGCGCGGAACTCGGTGTCTTCAGGAGCAGGCGCAGCTGGCTCGCACCGAATGACGCCGACTGCCAGTCCCGGGGGCGGCTGCCTTGCACGAGTCGCACCGTTCCCAGCATCCGTTGCGCGGTGCCCAGCACCGCACCTTCCAGCGGCTGCTCGGCGCCGGCCTCCACCCACACGCTCACGCGCCCGGCCCACTCGGTGCGCACGACAAGCCCCAGCAGCGCATCGCACGGGCTGCGAGCCGCTTCGTTCTGGGCGCGAACACGCGTGAACCACGACGTGGTGGCCCAGTCCTGGTCCAGCGCCTCGTGGCGCTCGAACGCATCGAGCAGGTAGCCCTCGGCCATGCAACCGCGCACCATCGCGTCGCGGCAGTAGCGCAGAAAGCGCGAGACGTCTTCATGCGCGAGGAAGGCCCGATGCAGGTCCTGCTCGATGAGGGCGGCGTCGGAGAGTGGAGCGGGCATCCTGATACGGCGTGACGAGGTCGAAGGCAACTGAACGCGACCGGCGAGGCCGCGAGGCGCAGAGCGGGCGCAGTGCCTGGACCCGGAGGCAGGGCCCGGGCGGAACACCCGACGACGGGCGGGCTCCTACGGCCACACCCTCATCGTTTCGAGCCCTTCGCGGGGCGAGCGTTCCATGCGTCGAATCCTCATCACCGGCGGCCCCGTGCATGCGCACCTGGATGCCGTCAAAATCGTCACCAACCGCTTTCGCGGCGGGCTCATCGCCCGCCTGGCCGACCGCCTGGCGGAGAACTTCGACTGCCAGGTGCTGTACCTGACGGCGCCGGGCGCCGAGGTGCCCGCCGAGCGCAGCAACGTGATGGTGCGCCGCCACAGCGGCTACCACGACTATCGCGAGAAGGTGCTGGGCTTCGCCCAGTCGGCCACCGACGTCATCCTGGGTGCGGCGGTCGCGAACCTCATTCCCGCCCAGCCCTGGGCGGGCAAGTTCCCGAGCCACGACTACGAGGAGGGCGACATCGTGAACATCCCGTTCATGGTGACGCCCCGGGTCATCGCGGACGTGAAGCGCCATGCCCCGCGCGTGAACCTCTTCGGCTTCAAGCTGCTGTCCGGTGCGCCGCACGGCGAGCTGATGCGCGCGGCCTGGGAGACCCTGGTGGGCTCCAAGGCCACGGCGGTCATCGCCAATGACGCTACCCAGCTCTCGCAGAAATACGTGCTGACCCGCGAGGGTGCCGAGCACCCGATGCTGGACGACGAGCTGCCGGACTTTCTCTGGAGCATGATGCTCGATGAGCACTACCGCACCGAGGTGCTGCTCGCGCAGTCGTCCCTCGAAGAAGCGGCTTGCGTGCGGCTCGGGCGCCTGCTCGCCGAGTACCGCGCCAAGCAGCCGGGCCTCTTCGTGACGGCACCCGATGGCATGGTCTTCGGTACCGCGGCCGTTCGCAGCGAAGGCGGTGGCTTCTGGACGACCGGTCGCGGCAAGCGCGAGCTCGACGAGCGCGTGAAGGTCGTCTCGGTCGACCACGTCAATCGCGTCGTGAGCACCGAGGGCAGCCGCGCCTCGCTCAACGCCCCGCTGCTCGACAGCATCTTCAAGGCGCATCCCGGCGTGCACGCCATCATCCACGGCCATGTGCAGGACCCGATGCTGCGCACGCTCGAGTGGGCGCAGCCCGGCACCGTTGCCGATTCCGCCCGCGCGCCGTCGCAGACGTGCCGCTCCTTCAACGTCGCGCGCCACGGCTGCTTCTACCTGCTGGATGCCGACGGCCGGCCCATCGTCTGAGGCCCCCATGGACTATCCGAGTCACGAGACCTACGAGCGGCTCTACGCGCGCTATTTCCAGGGCAACCGCACCGCGCAGCTGGTGGCGCTCGCCGGCCCGCTTGCGGGCAAGCAGGTGGTGGACCTGTGCGGGGGCGGCGGCAGGCTGTCCGCGGCGGTGCTCGCCGCGGGTGCCGCGGGTTCGCTCATCGTCGACGAGTCGGGACCGATGGCAAGCGCTGCGCCCCTGGGCGTGACGGTGCGCATCCGTCCGGTCTTCCAGTGGCTGCAGGCGGCCCCCGACGCAAGCGTGGAAGTCGCGTTCTGCCAGCAGGCGGTGAACTACTGGCTCGATGCGGTCTGTGCGGCGCAGCTGGGTCGCGTGATGAAGCCAGGTGGCGTGTTCATCTTCAACACGTTCAATCGCAAGCCGCCGGCGGTGCCTGTGCTCAAGCAGTATGAGCTGCAAGGTCGCGCCTACGTGGAGGCGAGCTGGCTCTCTGGGGGCGACTGGGTCGAGCACGTTCAGATGTGCGAAGGCGAGCCGCCGCACACGACGCGTTTCCGGTGGATTTCGCCCGAGCAGTTCCGCACGATGCTGCAGCCCTGGTTCGAGCTCGAGGAGCTCGTCGATGGCGCTGCGACCGTCTGGCGCTGCGTGCGCCGGGCTTGAGCTGCGTCACAAGCCAAAGGGGCTGCGTTCTGCAGCCCCTTTGAGCTTCGGTCACCACCTCGATTACTGGTTCGAGAACGGCGTCGAAGGGCGCGTGAAGTTGGCGGTGTAGCGGGCCACGCCCTTATGCCCTACCCGCGGCCCCGCTTCAATCGCCGGAAACTCGGCGGCCGCAAGGCAAGGTTCAGCGCAGCCCGGCTCGACGCTGCTGGACTTGAATGGCGTCCCGGGCCAGGCAGGCCTCGCGCTCCGTCACGAAGGCGACGGCCTTGTCGCAATCGAGATGGTTGCCGCCCAGGAGCGCCCGGTGCGTGGACCGTTGCGCGGCGTCGAAGCCCCGCAGCATGTCGGAGCGCTCGGGCTCGGGCTGCACCGACAGCGCGAGCTCGATGGCCTGGCGGTGCCGCATCACGTAGGCCGCGGGCACCTTTGAGGCGCAGGCCTTGACGCCCGCGTGTTCGCGCCCGAGCTCCAGTCCCGCGTGGTAGGCAGACGACTCCACTGGCTCGGCGGGCCGGGCGAGGTTCACCGAGAAAGTCATCGGGGGAAAGGGATACGGTAGCGGCGTGCTGCACGCGGCGAGCAGGGCCACGACGCCACCCAGGGCAAGCAGCCGGGCGGCGCGAACGAGCTCGGCCTGCGGGCGCGAAGCAGGACGTCGAAACGAGGCGAGACGGGAGTAGGTCGGCATGTCGCCTGTAGCGACGCCACGCGCGCTATGGGGCGGGCACTGGTTCCGAGATGGGGTCCGCGTCCGGATTCGGCCAGCGGTCGGTCACCACCCGCCAGGCGAACACCGGGTGGCTGCGGCCAGCCTGGTCGACGGCGGGGGTACGATTCTCCGTGCGCGCAAGGAGCATCGCCCGTCCGTTCTGGGGCACCAGGACGAATTCGCTCCGGGCGGCGTCCAGCCACAGCGCCCGGTCGCACTCCGGGCCCAACTTCGCAGCGAGCTCTCGCAGTGCCTCGTCGGGCGTGCCGTCCTCGCAGAAGTAGAAGGGCGAGTGCGCAGTCTGGCCCTCCACGGGCGCGAGCAACCGCATCCGCGCAATCGGTGCGGCGTGCACGAGCGGCCCCATCAGGTCCAGCGGATGCTTCGGGTAGGCCGCCCGGGCGAGCTCGCGCGCCTTCTTGCCACTGGTGGCACGAACGATGAACTGCGGGATGTATTCGGTGAACTTGACCGAGAGGTCGGTGTAGAGCACGAAGAGCACGATGGAGCGGCCTGCCGGTAAAGAGGTAACCCTGGTTCGAGCCGCGAAGGGACGCGGGGTTCCGTCGCTATAGGAAGCAGGCCCACTCGAGATGTCATCCATGCGACCCATTCCCTCTCTTCAAGCCCTGGCTGCAGCAGGTCTGTCCCCGACCGGCAGGCAGCCCCGTCAACCGGAGTTCCGCCACTTCGCGCGCCCCGGCCGCTCCCGCACCCCGACACCCGAGGCGGTGCGAACGGAGCCGCCGAGCCCGGTGGCCACACTGGACTTCGTCTCGCTCGAAGCGCGGGTGCTGGCGCAGCTCGGCATCACGAGCACGGTCGATACGGTGCGCGTCTTCTACGGCGTGGCTCCGCAACGGTAAGCCCTGGCGTTTGCCTGCGGCCTGCCGCATTCTCCGACGCCCATCTTCCCCGGTGGGCGTCTTTCATTTGGAGGCGGGCACCCGTGCCAGTCGGGCCGCCTGCGGTTCGCTACAGGTTCTCGAGGACAACTCTTCTGGAGAGACCATGACACCCGAGACCCGACCCGGGGCGCTTGCGCCCCTCGAGACGCGGACCTTCTACGGCCTGCGCCACGCCCAGAGCGGCGAGCTGATGCGGCTTTCCCCGCGCGGCAGCGAGTATGGCGGCGGCTGCGAGCTCACTCGCAGCGAGCAGTACGAGCCTTTCGCCGTCGAGACGGCCGAGGAGCTCGCGCTCGCGCTCTTCGAGAACACCCCCGGCTACAACAGCAGCGAGACCTGTCCCAACTGGGGCGGGCATCGCCGCGAAGACCTGGTGCCGGTCAAGGTGACGATGACCACCGCCTTCGAGCCCCTCGCGCTCGAGGAACCGCTGAAATTGCGCACCATCGAGGTGCGCGACATCCATCGGCTGCTCGCCCGGCGTTACGCCGGCGAGGACGCGCTCGAGGGCCTGCCCGAAGACGAGACCTTCGTCTTCTGGCTGGTCGAACTGCCCGAGGGCGAATCGCTCGCGAGCCTGCAGGCGCGTGAAGGCGAGCTCGTCTTCGGCGGCGACAGGTGGACGCGGCGCAAGCTCGTTCGCGCGTTGCCGGTGCCGGAGGACTACGCGGACCTCTTCACGACCACGCCCGGCGTGCTGCTCATCGCCACCGGCCTCAAGTACTGACCGGCGCTGCCGGAGAAAGACCCCTGTTTCCATGAACAAGCAAGACTTCCTGAAGCTCGTGGCCGCCGACTACGCACCGGACCTGGTGTGCATCGACGGCGCTGCGATGCTGGCCACGCCGCTGGCCGCGGGCAACTGCGCGCTGGTCAGCACGGACTTCCCGTTCGACGCCACGCCGCGACAAGGCCTCAACGACTGCCCGGTGGTGTTCGCCGCCGCCCGCTATCTGCTCGCCATGACGGCGCTGCAGTTCCGCTTCTGGGCGGTGGGCGGGCAGGGCGAGTTCCTGCGCTACGACTACGAAGGCAAGGTCGGCTCCACGGGCCTGGCCTACGCGTTCGGTCGCGCCTGGGGCGACACGCTCGAGCCGAGCGAGTCGCTCACCGAGGCCGCGCAGACGCTGGTCGCAGTGGAGCGTGCGTTCGGTGCCACCATCCCCGGCGTCGAGCAGCGTCGTGACGTGCTGGCCGAGGTGCTCTCGGGCGAGGCTCAGGGCCTGGTTGACTTCGTGCTGCGCTACATCGCGGAGCGCGGCCGCGTGGACGTGACGCTTGCGTACCACATCTCGCGCCGGCTGCCCACCGCCTACGGCGACGTGTACCTGAAGAAGGCGATGCTCTTCCTGGGCTTTCTCGCCAGCTACCTGAAGGCAAGCGGCGCGATGCCGCAGGTCACCGAAGACCTGTGTGCCTACGCCGACTACCAGGTGCCGAACGTGATGCGTCACTTCGGCATCCTGCGCTACAGCGACGAGCTCGCCGAGCGCATCGCGCGTCGCGAGCTGCTGCCCAAGGGCGGACGCGAGGAGCGCGCGATTCGTGCGGCCACCGTGCTCGGCGCCGAGGCGTTCGCCAAGATGCACCGGGTCACCGCCGCCGAGTTCGACTGGTGGTGCTTCCAGCAACGCAAGGTCCCGGTCACCCCGTTCCACCTGACGGACACGACCGACTACTGATGTCTCGGCGCGGGTTCGTCCCGTGCCGAACGTCGATTCTCCGCGCCCTCGACCTCCGAGGGCGCGTTCTTTTTGGCAACGCCGCGGCTATCGCCCCTGGCCGATAAACGCCGGGTATCGGTTCTGGGCGATACCGCACCCCGGGCCCTCCTCGCAGAACATCCGAGGGGCGGCACGCTCCAACGCACGATGAACCCGACCACGCCCCTGGACGCCGACCTGCAGGCGATGCTCGATGAACGTCGCGCCTCGATGGCGCTCTTCACCGACGACCATCGCCCGCTCAACCTCTACGCCCTCTACCGGGAAGACCTCGAGATGCCCGCGGGCAAGCTCGCCGCCCAGTGCGGGCACGCCTTTCAGCTCGCGCTGGAGGCCGCTCGTGCGCGCGACGCCGGCATCGAGGCGCGCTACAAGGGCAGCGGCAACGGCACCAAGGTCGTGATGAAAGCCCGCAACCTCGGCCAGCTCATCCGCGCCTACCGGGACGCGCAGGCGGCCGGGCTGCCGTGTGCGCTCGTCATCGACCGCGGTCACGTGCTGCCGCCGCATTTCGATGGCCAGCCGCTCTTCACGGCGCTGGGCATCGGCCCGTGCTACCGCGACGAGGCGGCAGGATTCCTCAAACGCTACACGCTGGCGCGCTGACGCACCCGGGCCTGCGCGGCCGTCGGCCCCTTCCATCGAGCTGCTCATGAACCTTCGCCTGTACCGCACCTTCCACTGGACCCACGCCGACGTGCCGCTCTCCGAGATGCGTATCGGCGGTCCACCCGCGCCTCTCGTGCTGGCCCATCGCGATGAGCTGCAGATGCAGACGCCCGAGGGCGAATGGGTGCCCGTGCCCGTCGTCGAAGGCCCGGTGCCCGAGAATCCGCAGGACAGGGCTCGGCGCGAGCGGGACGAGGCGATGCAGGCCGACCTGCAGCGCATGTTCCAGGAGAATCCCGAGCTCCTCACCCCGGTTCGGCTTCGCAGCTTCGTGCGAGCGCCCGGCGCGCACGCGGGCAAGGCTCCCGACGGCTCGGACTGACCTCATGACCACACGGGTCGCGACATGCCGGTTGCGCGGTCTGCTGCGGGCCGCTGCGGTGCTGCTTGTGGCAGTGGGCAACGCGCAGGCGCTGCAGCCGCCCGAAGCCGCCAGCAGCGCCGAGCCTTTGGCTGCTCGCCCGGTGTCCGCGCAGGCGCTGCAGGCAAAGTTCTCCACCGACGCTGCGCTCATTCGCGCCCGGGCCGGGAGCTCCCTCGCGATGCCTGCGACGCTTCGCGACTGCGAGCTCGAGAGCCGCGTACTGCGCACCGACACCCAGCTCGAGCCCGGGTGCCGGTACCGGATGAGCCTTCAGATTCGGGCCCCGCTCACGCTCGATTGCCGGGGCGCCGTGCTGGAGGGCGACAACCGCCGGGTGGCCGCCGTCTACGTGAACTCCGACGGAAAGCCGCTGCGCGGCGTGACGGTGCGCAACTGCATCATCCAGCACTACAAGGGCTCGGGCCTCACCGTGGGCTGGGCGGCCTGGCAGGATGACAAGCGGCGCGGCCGCACCCCCGCGCAGCAACGGGCGCTCACGCCCCAGGACGTGACCCTCTCGAACCTGCTCGTGCAGGACATCGACGGTGCGGGCCTCTTCATCGGCGACTACACCACGCGCGTCACCATCGAGCGCGTCACCCTGCGGCGCATCGCCCACGTCGGCGTCTACTTCGAGCAGGCTGGCGAAGGCCATGTGCTGCGCCACTCCGTGCTGCAGGACGGGGGCCGGGCGAGCAACCAGCCCGCGGTCGCCATCGACGCCTCGGGCCCGCACGACATCCACCACAACGTCTTCGAGCGGTTCGCGCTCGCTGGCGTCTCGCTCTATCGCAACTGCTGGGAACAAGCGGCCTCGAACCCCCATTCGCTGCCTCGGCTGCAGGGCGCACACGGCAACCTGATTCGCGACAACGTGTTCTCCGAGCTCGATGTGGGCGTGTGGGTGGCGAGCCGCATGAGCCGCGACATCCGCCTGATGGGCTGCGGGCTGCCGGTCTTTCACGAAGAGGGCGTTCGCAAGTTCGTCGAAGACGATGCCGAGCGCAACGAGGTGCGGGGCAACCTCTTCGAGCGCATCCGCGCAAGGCCCGTCGTCATCGAGGACGACGACAACGCCGTGCTCGGCAACACGTTCGACGCGCCCACAGGCCCCGCCATCACCGTGGGCACCCCGCATCGGGCGCGCGTCATGAAGCAGCCGGTTCGTGGCGCGCGCATCGAGGGCAATCGCCTGAGTACCGGGGCGGACGCACCGGTCTCGCTGCAGCACGACAGCACCCCCGCGCGCTGAACGCCCGGCCTTCTGCGCTCGCCCGGAACGGCGGGCAGGCTGCCGTCTCTAAGCGGGTGACGGGCCGCGCTGTCGCCCGCAGTCCTCAGACCCACCCGGGTCACCGGAATCGACCGGTACGGCGAAGACAGTATCCAGGCAACCCTTCCACTCACCCCGTGCTTCTTTCAAGCAACGAGCGTGCAGTCGGAAACGAGGACATCCCGCTACCCGGCACGCTCGTGCCGACAAGGAGCATTCCATGTTTCGTTCCATCCATCCCCGCCAGCAGGCCGCGGCCATCGAGGCGTTCATGCAGGCCCAGGGCGCCAAGCCCAAGCACGCCGACGTGCTCGAACTCGTCGCTCGCCTGAACGGGGCTCCGTACTACAACGCGCTCGTCGCATCGAGCGGCTCCGGCCGCCCCGATGCGCTGACCAGGCGCATAAAGGGCTGGCTCGCCGGCCACTTCGAGCGGCTTGTGCCGGTCATCGAGGCCTGGCATCCGGGTTCTCGCGAACCGAAGGGCCGCGCACTCGTCGAGGCGCTGGCCGGCCTCATGCACGAAGCGGGCAGTGCGGGTGCGACCGAGCGGGAGTCGAACCGGCTCATCGCCGAGGCACTCACCGAAGCGCGCCGCGTGCTCGGCCAGTTCGAGGACCTCGCCTACAAGGCGGCGGGCTTCAACCGCGAGCTTGCCACACCGCAGGGTCACAAGCTCATCAGCGTGCGGGCCTCGCTCGTGGACGACGATGGCCAGGGCTACGAGTTCCTCGTGAACGGCGACCCGGTCGTGCTCGCTTTCGGCGAGGACGAGGAGGCCGATGCGCTTCTCGAGCGCATTCTGGAGCGCTCCGCGCTGGCAGAGGCCATCGTGCACTACCCGCGCGCGGACCGCTACGGCGTGCCGCACGAGGCGACCCATGACGGCGCACGCGACTGGGCCTGGGCACAGGGCTTTGCGGTCACGCCCGACTTCGAAGGCTCCGCCGAGGACAGCTGCGACGACTCGCCCGCCTGGGTCGACCTCGGGCTGTGGCTGCATCCCGAGGACATCGAGGCGCTGGGCGCCCGCATGATGCGCTGAGCGGCGGGGCGCGAGCCCCTTCCTGCCGCGCGCCTCCTTCCTTTCATGCCGCTCTCGTGGACCCACGGGGGCGGCTTTTCATTGGGCGAAAAAAGAAGCCGCCCGGCTAGAAGAGCACGGGCAGCAGAAGGGAAGGCGCAGGGATGGCCCGGCCTGTGTCAGAGGCTCAGGCGAGCGCGAGCGACAGGTTCCTGAAGGCGTTGACGTCGGTGATGGCGCCGGTCTGGGCCACGACGAACTCGACCTTGTCCTTGGGCTGGGTGAGCCGCAGGACGGCTTCCTCGGTGAGGTTGAGCACCTGGATGCGGAACATGCCGGGGACGCCGTCCACCAGCACCAGTGCATTGCCCGGGCAGCCGGATTGCAGCACTATTCGCTCGATGCGGCCGGTCACGAGCTGGCCGGCTTCGGGCGGCCCCCGGAACGAGGTGCGGCCGTAGTACTCGAGGTCGTCTTCGGCGATGTTGTGCCGCTCTTCGTTCAGCAGCGGCCGCACGGCGTAGACCGGCCGGTCTTCGGTTCCGGGCAGGAGCATGCTGACCTTGCAGATGGTTCCAGCGCAAACCAGTGGCAGCCCCGCGGGGCCAATCTGGTCCCGGATGACGCGCACGTGTTCTTCGGACTTGAAGCGAGGCGTGTAGCGCGGATTCATGGATGTCCTTTCTTGGCAAGAAGTATGTGTCTGTTCGAGGTATAGCGCCCACGACCGTCCCAGCCCCGAAGTCCCGCCCGCTCGGAGGACTCGGAGATGCCGCTACGGCAAGGAAAAAGCCCGTGCATCGGTGGACGCACGGGCTCGGGGTCAATCAGTAGGCGGGTTGTGCCCGCGTTCCAGGTCAGCCAGCCAGGTAGGCGGCCGACTCCTTTTCCTGCGCCAGCAGGTTCAACATCTCGACGGCGTTGGCACGGGCCTCTTCCTCAGTGTCGAACGAATGCTCGCAGGCGTTGCCCTGGTCATCGAGCCAGTCCCACATGCCGCGGATTTCTTCTTCCTCGGCCTGCACCGTGCTTACTTCGTGGCGCTCGCAGAGCAGCCGATGCAGCAGCACCGGACGGCACTGCGCGAGCCAGTCGAGCAGCTGCGGGCCATCGACCTGGCACTCGAAGCCGGTCGGGTTCTTCAGGCGGCTCTTCTGCACGGCCCCGAGGTAGCCGAAGGCTTCCACGAGGTCGGCGTCGAGCTGCATGCGCTCGGCGTAGAGCGCCACCTCGTCGGTGCACTCGCTGCCCACGTAGCCCACATTCACGATGGCTTCGAGCGCCTCGTCGCTCGCTTGCGCGAGAAACGGCCGGGCATCGAAGTAGACCTCGAACACATGGTCGTCGGTCCAGAACTTCGCGCGCACCTCGGGGCCCATCGTCGCCGGCAGCTTGCGCTGCGCGAAGACCGAATCGGGCACCAGGCGCTCGAGCTGCTCGTAGGCCTGCTGGGCACCCTCTGCGGTCAGGTACCAGCCGGCTTCGCCGTTGCAGACGACTTCGACGCGCAGCGTGCCGCGCACGCCCGGCAACGAGGCCTCGAAGGCGCCCCGGGCCGGGGTCTTCTCGGGGCGGAAGTCGCCCGCATCGACCGTGCATTGCACGGTCGCGAGGCTTGCCGGCACGTTCCAGCCACCCCAGCTCAGCACTCCCGAGAGCGACTCTCCGCAGGCGGCGCGCGCCCGCTCGAGCGTCTGGGGGCCGTCGTGCGAGAGCTCGACGGGGGTGCCCAGCGCATGCGCCAGGCGCACGAAGAAGCGCGTCGAGTCGCCGTAGCCCTTGAGCCAGGCGTAGACGGGGTGCGTTGCTTCGGGGCTCGCCACCGCTGCGGATTGCTCCGCATCAGTGGGGGCCGTTGCCAGGCCCGCTTTCAGGATGTGCCAGTCGCGCTTGTCGAGCGCGGCCGCCAGCGCGTGCAGCAGCACGCTGTGGGGCACGCCGTGACCGGCGCGCTTGAGCGAGGCGCCCATGGCTTTCGCCACGGCCTTCAGTTCGGTTTCAGTCGTGTTCACGGGAGTTTCCTGGGTAGCCATGTCGAATGTTCTCCATTCGCCAGGGCGGTTCAACCCGCGCAGGATGCGCGTTCAGGTAAAGGCGGTCGGATTGGCTTTCAGTTGAATCGCCCCGGCATGAATGCAGGAGGTTTTCGAACGAAGCTGCTTGGGAAACGTACAGAGGATTTACCATGCGCCGCGGTGGGCGCCCGACCGGTGGGCTGTCTCTGTGGCCTGTGCGTGAGTGTAGCGAGGCCCCCGAGCGTTCCCGCGTGGACCCCAGGCTTGCAGGGCGCCCTTCGGGGCGTCTTTCTTCTGGAGGCAGGACCACGCCCGTCCCGGTGTCGAGGCGGAATCGTTAAGAGCGCAATGGAAAGAAGCCCGCGACGATGAGGTCGCGGGCGGAACGAAAAGAAGCCCGCGACGAGGGGGTCGCGGGCTTCAGGGAAATCACGGCTTGGAGGCCGCTTTCTCGGCTTGCGCCGGATTGGCGCGCAGCGAGAGGTTCTCGAAAGCGAGCACCGGCAGCACGCGCTGCTCGTTGAGCAGCGTCGAGACGCGCACGGTATCGCCCTCACGGGTCACCGACAGGTCCTCGGAGCGGTTCTGGTCGGCCGAGTAGAGCTTGCTCTCCTGGCCTTGCAGCTGCAGCGTGTAGACCGTGTTGCCTTGACGCACTTCCTGGCCGATGCGAAGCACCTTTGCGGTCATCGAGACGTCGTTCGGCCGGGAAGCCGACCCCATCTCGGTGCGCTCGATGTTCATCTTCGACTGGAAGGCACGGATGGCAGCCGGCAAGGTGTCGGCCACCGCCACGCGCTGGTAGTCGCGGATGTCCACAACAGCGTAGGCGCGAGCGATGCCGGTGCTGTCACGCATCGCCATCACATAGGCCGGCGATTCACCGCCCACCATGAACGGCAATGCGTTGGTCGCCTCGTACTTCTTCTCCGGATTGACGCCCTGGGCGGCGGCTTGCGCCACCGACTCGGTCACGCCCACCATCGAGTAGCGGGTCACTTCCTTGGTGCGGGTGTCGACCAGGAAGTAGCCGACGATGCCGTTGTCACGGCCCACCGAAGTGATGCCCGCGTAGAAGTAGGCCTTGCCGTCGGCGCCGTAGACCAGGTCCACGTCGCCCGAGAGCGCCAGCTTGTCCTTGTTGGAAGGATTCAGCCAGCCGTTCACGTACTCCAGCCGGTCCGAGAGCTGCGTCTTCACGAAGTCTTCGGGCTGGATGCGGTCGACCCAGGCGGGGGCGTCGGCGATGGCGTAGAACTTCACGTCACCGCTTTGCACGTCCAGCACCACGACGCCCGAGGCGTCTTCGCCCGAGGCGCCCACGCGACGCTCGAAGACCGTCACGACCATGAACGGACGACCTTCGTCGTCGATTTCGGCCGAGAAGTCCGCGAGGCCGCGCGAGGCGTAGCCGCTGCCGCGCAGGTGCCGCTCCGGGTCATCGCCGAAGTAGGCCGACTCGATGTAGCGCAGCGCGAGCTTCTTGCCGGAGACTTCCGTCACCAGCTTCACGTCGCTCGGGTCGTTGGCGCTCACCACCACGTAGCCTGGGGTCGTGCGCTGGCTGTTCCAGGAGAAGAGCCCCCGGTGTTCCAGGAAGCCCACCCAGACCAGCTCGTTGCCGACCTTCTGCTTGTGCAGCTCGCCGACCTTCGCCTGCGAGCCCAGTGCCGGAATCTCCGAGAGCTTCTTCTCGGCGGCGCGCAGCGCCATCGAGTAGGACACGAGCGGCGCGTTGGCGGTGTCCAGCGCGGGCAGTGACTTGGTCTCCGACGTCTTCTCGTTGCCCAGCAGCGCACGGTACGAGTCCGCGCGCAGCATCGGCATCGAGGCGAGCGAGAGCCCCACGAACATCAGGGCCGCCAGCCCCGCAGGGATGAAGAGCGCGACGTTCCAGTTGCGAGAGCCTCGCTCGTAGCGATAGCTGCCGTCGTCGAGGGCGAGGTTGGCCACGCCGCCGACACCGAACACCACGGTGAGGAAGAACCACAGCGCGGCGTTGTCCATCGCCATCTGCGGCGAGAAGAGGTAGTAGCTTGCCGCCAGCACGAGGGCCAGCATCACGTTCACAAAGGTCTTCAAGAGACACTCCTTTCAGGTTGGAAATCAAGGGCCTATCTCTGTGTAGCGCCAAGCCCTGAAGCCAGGCGCGCTGGTCTCTTGCCGGGAGTCGGGACGCCCCCTGCGGGCGGCGCACCTAAAGACGCGTTCTCGGAACCCCCGGACGGCGATTCGCTCTACTGGTCATGGCCGACCTGTTCACCCGTGCACCCGATGCGCCGCTTGCCGAGCTGCTTCGTCCGAAGACCCTGGACGAGGTGGTTGGCCAGCGCCACCTGCTGGACGAGCGTGGGGCGCTGCGCCTGGCCTTCGCGGCCGGGCGGCTGCCTTCCATGGTGCTCTGGGGGCCTCCTGGTGTTGGCAAGACGACGCTCGCCCGGCTCGCCGCGAGCCTTGCCGGTCACCGTTTCGTGGAGCTTTCCGCGACCTCGGCGGGCGTCAAGGAGATTCGCGAGGCCCTCGAGCGGGCCCGGCTCGCGCTCGACATGCGCGGTGAGCGCACGGTGCTCTTCGTGGACGAGGTGCACCGCCTCAACAAGGGCCAGCAGGACGCGCTGCTGCCTTGCGTCGAGTCGGGCCAGGTCGTCCTGATTGGGGCCACGACCGAGCATCCCGGGCACTCGGTGAATCCAGCGCTGCTCTCGCGCACCCAGGTCTTCGTGTTGAAACCTCTCGAGTCCGCGGACCTAGAACGATTGCTCGGGCGGGCGCTCGAGCGACTTGCACCGCTCAGCGCGACGCCGGCGGCTGCGGCGCTCCTGGTGAGCCTGGCCGATGGCGATGCGAGGCGGCTGCTCAATCTCGTGCAGACGCTCGGTGCGGCGGCGCAGGCCGACGGGCGCACCGAGCTCGACGAGACGTTCGTCACCGCGACAGCAGGGGCCGGCTTCCGGCGATTTGACACCGACACCCTCTACGACCTCATCTCGGCCTTCCAGAAGTGCATCCGCGGCTCGGACCCGAACGCCGCGCTCTACTGGCTCGCGAGGCTGCTGGACGGCGGTGCCGATGCGCGCTTCGTCGCCCGCCGCCTCATCGTGATGGCCTCCGAGGAAGTCGGCAACGCCGACCCGCGTGCGCTGCAGGTCGCGGTCGCCGCGGCCGACGCCTACGAACGGCTGGGCTCGCCCGAGGGCGACCGGGCCCTCGCGCAGGCGGCCGTCTACATCGCGGTCGCGCCCAAGTCGAACGCGGTCTACTCGGCCTGGAATGCCGCGCGCGATTTCGTCGCCCAGGACGTCTCGCGCGAGGTGCCGATGCACCTGCGCAATGCCACCTCGGCGCTGGCTGCAAAGCTCGGTGCACACGAGGGCTATCGCTACGCACACGACGAGCCCGATGCGTTCGCGGCCGGGGAGCACTACTTCCCGATGGACCTGCCCGAGCAGCCCTGGTACCAGCCCCGCGAGCGAGGACTCGAGATTCGCATCGGCGAGAAGCTGCGCCACCTGCAGGCGAGAAACGAAGAGGCCCGCGCGGCAGGCCGTGCGCGCAGGGCTTCGGCCCTCCCGAAGGCGCCTGCGGCAGCCGGTGCCCGGCGCAGAACATGAGCGAGCCCCGGGGCTCTCAGCCGGACTGTCCTCGCCACTCCGCCCGACCGATGTTTCTCTCGAGCCGTCCCGAGCCCTCGCGTGCCGTCACGCTTCGGCTTTTGTCCGTCCTCACGACGCTGAGCGGCATCAGCGTGGTCACGCTGATGCCGGCGCTCGCGCTCGGCGTCATGCTGGCGTCCTCCCCGCTTCGGGCCACGGCTCAGGCGGTGCTCTGCGCGGCAGCCCTGTCGGGTGCGGCCTGGGGGCTCATGTCCCGCCGTGCCGCGACCGGGCTGGGTCCGGCGTGCGCTCCGGCGATGTCCGTGATGTACGGGATGCTGGCCACCGGTGCTGCCTGGGCAGGGGGCGCCCTGGCGCTGCAGCCGCAGCTCTCGCTCGCGCCCGCACAGGCCCTGGGCCTCGTGGCCGTGGCGGCCTTGGCCGGATTTCCGGGGTTTGTCGCGATGAACCGGTCAGGGGTGAAGCTGGTGGCGCTGTTGCGAGGCGCGGCGTCCGACTGAGTCGGCCTGCGCTCGGGCCTTCAGGGCTACCAGTTTCGGGCAGGCTCCTTGTTCTGCCTTCTTGTCCTTGTGCCCTTTTCTTAAAGTGCTCTTCACGGGTTGCAAGGGACCCATGCGGCGGCTCTCGCCGCAGGTGGCTCTGCTCGCAGGAGACCCCGGTCTTGCTCTCCATGAGGAATACCGGGGCTTTCTCCGGCGGGGGCCCTGCCAGGGTGCGTGTGCTCCCCCGGCCCGCGATGCTCAATCGTCGCGACCGTCCGTCGGGCAGGACACCTCGATGTGGCCCAGGTAGTGGTCGAACCGGGCGATGCCAGCCGCGCGCAGCCCCAGCGTGTCGAGGTTGAACATCGCCTCGTGGATGCGCGTCGAGGGGTACTTGCTGTGCAGCCGGCGCTGCTCGGCCCACAGCGCACGGACCTGCTCCACGGTGGGCGCGAACCGGAATGCGATGAACGCGCTGCGACCCGGCTCGGCGTTGTAGTAGGGGACGGCCTGGATGCCCGGGGCCTCGTTGCCACGCGCGCGACGCGCGGGCAGCACCGTCACCTGCGGGTTTGCCCGCAGCGCCTCGAGGGCACGAGGCAGGTCGTAGCTCGCCTCGTGGAAGTTGCCGTGCATGTAGTCGAAGTACACGCCCACCGGCAGCACCTCGTCGTTGCGGTCGAAGAGCATGTGTGAGCCGTGGTCCAGCCGGACGATGTCCTGCAGCGAGGCACCGCCCTCGACAAACGCCCGGAAGGGCTCGTGCACCTCGCACTGCGTCTTCGACTTCTCCAGCACCTCCAGGGCGCCCATGAAGCCATGCAGGCGAGCGAGTTCGCGGTACTCGGGCACGACGAGCGTGAGCGTGCGCAGCTTCTCGATGTGCGAGGCGCGCCCGGCGAGAAAGGCCTTGATGGCGGTCGTGCGAGCCAGGCCTTCTTCCACGGTGCGTCCGGCCCGCAGCGCGAACGCCCGGGGCACCTCGAAGCCATCCGGGGCTCCCACGCTGAGCCGGTAGGCACACAGGCCCGGCTCCAGCTCGAGGTGCTCGAGCCGCAGCTCGAGCTCCAGGCGCGCGGCCTGGCAGAAGACGGACGGAGCCGGGCCGCCTGCGGGCAGCTCGCTCGACGACGGCACGGCAGCCGGTGCGCAAGACAGGTTGGATTCGGACATTCGGGTTCCTCGGGGCGCGCATCGAGTGCGCGATAGCCGGGTTCGAGTCCTAGGGGCCCTGCGGGTTCCCGCTCGTCGGGCGGGGGTCAACCCCGTTGTGAGGCAGGCGCTATAGAGGGGGCAACTTCAGCCCCAACCCCTTCACCCATGTCCCGACCGACCGACCTTCTGGTGCTCGAATCCCGGCCTCAGGCCCCCGACGAGGTGCTGTCCTACTACGACGGCCCCGTGCTGATGTGGCTCCACGCCCGGGACGGTCGCCAGTTCCTCGCCGCGGCGCTGCCCGAGGACGGCGGCGAATGGCCCTTCCTGTTGCTGGACGTCTCCGATGCGTGGCGTGAGCGGCTGGAGGCCGGCCATGCGACGCTTCGCGAGGCGTACACGGCCCGCGGCGCGATGCTCTACCTGCTGCCCGACTACGGCGCCGAAGACCTCGAAATCGAGGAGCTCGACGAGCTCCCCGAGCACTGGCTGCCGGCAGACGAATACCTCGAGTAGGCCCGTCCGCCCGCCCGGCGGCCGCTGCGATGCAGCCCGCCGGCGCCCGCGGAGCCCCACGGGGAACCTTCCGGGGGTCTCGGGCCTCGGATGTCGTGCCCATGACGCTTTCGCCCCTTCCTCCCGACGCCCACTGGCCGCTTGCGGCACTGTGGCTCGCCTTCGCAGCCTGCGTGGGCAGCTTCCTGTCGATGCTCGTGCACCGATTGCCGCTCATCCTGGACGCCCAGGCCGAAGGCCGGGAGCCACCCCTGTCGCTCAGCCGCCCTGCCTCGCACTGCCCGGTGTGCGGCCATCGGCTGGGCCTGCTCGAGAACATTCCTCTGCTGGGATGGGTGCTGGCGGGGGGTCGATGCCGACATTGCAAGACGGCTATTCCGGTCCGCTACCTCGCCCTGGAGGCGGTCTCGCTCGGTTGGGCCGCGGGCTGCCTCGTCGCGTTCGGTGCCTCCGCGCCCCTCGCTGTCATCGGGTGGTCCGTCTTCGGCTGGTTCCTGCTCGCGGCGGCCGTGATGGATGCACGCAGCATGTGGCTGCCCGACGTGCTGACGCTGGGGCTGCTCTGGGCAGGGCTGCTCTTTTCGCTGCACCCGCAGGCGGGTGTCACGCCGCGCGAGGCCATCGTGGCGGCCGCAGCAGGCTGGCTGGCGCTGGCCGCGCTGGGCGGCCTCTGGAAGCTCCTGCGAGGGGTCGACGCCCTGGGCGGGGGCGACGCGAAGCTCCTGGCCGCGTTTGGCGCCTGGATGGGCATCGAGCCGCTGCCCTGGATTGTGATGGGGGCGTTCGGCCTCTTCGTGCTCGGGGCCATGGTGCGCTCGACGAAGGGCCCTGCGCCGCTCGGACCGATGCTCTGCGTGGTCGCGGTGCCCTGCGCGATGCACGTCGCACGCGTTTTCTGATGCGCCGCTAAGGCCCCGGTCGCCCCCGCCCGCGCTGCCCCGGCCCGCTCTTGCCCTGTTCTCAGGGCGTGTTCCGCCCCGTGGAGCTACCCAGGAACTTCCCCGGTCGCCCGAGCCCTAACCGGCTCGATTCTTCTTTTGGCGACCTCTCATGTTCCCCTCCATCCAGACTCTCGACGACCTCGCGCCCCTCGTGGCGGGCAAGAAGGAGATTCGCATCTCGCGCCTGCCCAACGGCACGACGCTCGCCTGCTACATGTTCATGGACTCGTCGACCTTCGACAGTCCGCATGCGATGGAGTGCCGCGGCATCACGTTCGACGCCGAGGGCCGGGTGTGCTCGCGCCCGCTGCACAAGTTCTTCAACATGGGCGAGAAGGCCTGGCTCACCCCGGATTCGCTGCTCGCTCGTGAAAGCGAGGTCGTGGGCGTCTTCGAGAAGCTCGACGGCTCGATGCTCGCCACCGCCTGGGTGGACGGTGCGCTCGCCTGGCGCTCGAAGAAGTCGTTCGCCTCCGACGTCGTGCGCCTGACCGAGCAGTTCCTCGCCGACCCCGCGCAGCAGCACCTGGTCGAGTTCGCCAACGCCGTGGCGAGCCGCGGCATGACCGCCATCTTCGAGCTCACGCACCCGCAGGCCCGCATCGTCGTGGACCCGAAGGTCCCCGAGCTCCGGCTGCTGCACGTGCGCGACAACGTGACGGGCGCCTACGTGCTGCTGGATGCCGAGCATCCGATTCAAGCGCTGGTGCAGGCGCACCGCGTGCCGCTGGTGCCGCGCTTTTCGGGCATGTCGCTCTCCGAGGTCTTCGCCTCGCTGGAGACCATGGAAGAGCAGGAGGGCTACGTCATCCAGTTCGCCAACGGCGACATGGTGAAGTTGAAGTGCGCCTGGTATCAGCGGCTGCATCGTTCCATCACGTTCCTGCGCGAGCGCGACATCGCGATGAGCGCGCTGAACGAAGAGCTCGACGACCTGAAGGCGGTGCTGGCGGAAGCCGGCATCGACCTGGCCCCGGTGCTCGAGGTCGAGTCGCGCCTGAAGGCCCGCCTGGTCGGCATCATGGACGAGCTCGATGCGGTCATCGCCGCCGACGGCTCGCTCGAGCGCAAGGCGTTCGCCCTCAAGCACAACAAGCACCCGCTCTTCGGCCTGCTGATGATGCAGTACCAGGGCAAGGAGGTTCCGCTCAAGGACTGGTTCGCCAAGAACCGCCTGCGCGAGGAGTTCTCGCTGCGGGTGCTGGCCGACGGTGCGCTCGCCGAGGCGATGGAGGGCTGACGCCATGCGCCTGTCTTCACCCATCGAGGCGCTGGCCGCCGCCCTGCACCATGCGGCCCACGTCGCGCTGCCGGTCTTCGAGCACGAGACGGTCGACTACGCGGCCGTCGCTGCAGAGCGGGATGCGGCCCTGCGCGAGCGGCGCCCGGCCAAGCCGATGAGCCAGATGCCGCGCGTTCTGGCTCGCCGTCGACCGCTGCCCGACGAATGCCGGGTCGTGGCCATGTTTCCGCAGACCTGGGGCATGACCTCGCTGGGCTTCGGGGGCCTGGGCGGCTCGGCGGTGACGCCTGCCTACACCACGCTCATCGAAGGTCCGGCAGGCGACGTCGCCGTCTACTGGGCGGGGCAGTTCGCGTATCTTGTACCTGCCCGCGGTCCGAGCGACGCCCAGCGGACTCGTTGGCAGGCGGACACCGCCCATCAGCTCACTGCGCCCCGCAAGGACGCATCCGAGGCCTATGGCGCGGTGACTGCAGCGCCTCTCGGCTGATGGCACGCAAGAACGCAGCGCTCGAGAACTGGTACCGACCGGCGATGCTGCCGGTGTGCCCGTTGTGCGAGCGGCCCGTGCCCGAGTCGCAGCAGGACAAGCACCACCTGGTGCCCAAGTCCAAGGGCGGCAAGCACACCGAGGTGATGCATCGGATGTGCCACCGGCAGATTCATGCGCTCTTCACCGAGCAGGAGCTCGCCACCCGGTTCAGCACCGCGGAGGCGCTGCTCGAGCACGCCGACATTCAGCGTTTCGTGCAGTGGATTCGCAAGAAGCCCGACGACTTCTACGAATCCGTGCGCTCCAGCGCCCGCAAGCGCTGAGCGCGCGGCCGGTGCGAAGAGCGAAGGCCCGCCATCGGGCTTCTCCACCTGCCGCGGCTAAACGCAGCCCCTACACCTGAAGACCGCTCGCCGGGCGCTAGACGGTGCCCGAGCCGCCGGCTTTTCTCGAGTTCACCAGGACCGCTTCCATGGCACTTTTCAAGAACATCATCGTCTTTCGCCTGGCTGCCGACAGCCAGATTCCCGAGTCGACCGCACTCGAGACCGTGCTGCAGCGCACCCAGTTCGAGCCCTGCCACCCGCGCCAGGAGCTGTCCGCAGGCTGGGTGAGCCCGCGCGGCGAAGAGCACGCCCCGATGCTCGAGAGCATCGACGGGCAGTGGATGCTGAAGCTCGCCGTCGAGCGCAAGGCCGTGCCGGCCTCGGCGGTGAAAGCAGCCCTCGAGGAGAAAATCAAGGAGCTGACCGAGCAGCGCGGCCGCGCGCCGGGTCGCAAGGAGAAGAAGGAGCTCAAGGAGGAGGTCTACTTCGAGCTGCTGCCGCGTGCGTTCAGCAAGCGCTCTGCGACCCTGCTCTGGGTCGACGCCAAGGGCGGCTTCCTGGTGGTGGGCACCGGCAGCGCGCGAGGCGCCGACCTCGTGGTCGATGCGCTGGTGCAGGCCGTGGCCGAGGCGGGCGGCGCGCTCAAGCTCTCGCCCCTCATGACCGAGATGTCGCCGTCGGCTGCGATGAGCGACTGGCTCATCACGCAGGAAGACCCCTCGGGCTTCACCACCGACCAGGACCTCGAGCTCAAGGACCCGGACACCAAGGCGACCGTGCGCTACGCCAAGCACAGCCTCGCGCTCGAGGAAATCGGCAAGCACATTTCCGAGGGCAAGCTCCCCACCCAGCTCGCGATGACCTGGGACGGGCGCGTCTCCTTCGTGCTCACCTCGGCGCTCATCCTGAAGCGCATCGAGACGCTCGAGTCGGTCTTCGAGGACAAGGGCCGTCCCGAGGACTTCGACGGCAACGTGGCGCTCGCTACCGGCGAGCTCTCGCAGGTGCTGCCGGCGCTCATCGAGGCGCTGGGTGGCGAGAAGGTCCAGGCTGCTGCGGGCGATGACGCCGACGGGGCCGAGGACGGCGCCGACGCGTAAGCCGCAACTCGCCGTCGACGAACGAAGGCCGCGCACTGCGCGGCCTTCTTCATGAGCGCAGGGCGCGGTCCGAAGTCATCGGTGAACCCGTGCCCGGAGCCGTTCGAGCCGGGTGCGGAGCTGGCCCGTCCACGCGCCCAGTGCCCGGGCCTGGCGAGGGCTCAGCACTGCAAGGGCGGACCCCAGCCGGGCGCGCAGGGGCTTGCGGGGTGCCTGCCGCGTGCGCCGGACGGTCTCGAACAGAGCCAGATAGAGCTCCCCCAGCCGGTCGGGCAACCCCGACTCCAGGTTGCGCCGTCGTGCCGCGCCCCGGTAGTGCTGCTCCTCGTGCTGGGCGGCCCAGGCGCTCAGCCACATTCGGGGCTGGGACTCGCTCACCGGTGCGATGCGGGCGAACTCGCGCCAGGTCTGCGAGGGCGCGCGGGCAAGGCCCCGGGCTTCCAGCAACCGGTCCACGGCCGCGCTCAGGCGACGCATGCGCAGGGGCGAGGCGGGGCCACGGCCCCACGCCGCATAGAGGGCCCGGTCTGCTCGCACGCGCAGCCACAGCCGGACACGATAAAGAAGGAGCGGCAGCAGCGCCAGCCACCAGGGAAACGAGGGGGTAGCCAGGCTGGCCGAGAACGACTGGCCGCCTCCCCCTCCCAGAAGCTGACGGGCGCCTGCCGCCAGCGCGGCGCCAAGGGCCGACAGCAGCTCGCCCACGGTGTTCGCCTTGCCGAGCTCTGCCCGCAAGGTGCTGGCGAAGGCGTTTCCGGACGGGCCCTTGCCAGGGCCGAGGGCGCGCCCTGCAGTCGACGCTGCCGAATCCGAGGACGAACCGCCCGCGAGCTCGAAGAGGAAGTCCCGGTCGAGCTGCCATTGAAGCGGGCCCATCGAGCCCATCGGGGTGACCGACACCATCGCGATGCCCACCGCGAACACGAGCACGAGTGCCACGAGCCCTGCGGTGAGCCGGCCGAGGCGGTGCCTCACCGAGGCCCGGGGTGCCAGGTGGCGCTGCCCCTGGGAGAACTGGTTGGCCACGAGCGTGAGGACGAAGGCCGTGAAGAAGGGCACCATCATCAGGAGCAGCGGCGTGTCCGAGCGCGGCCGGGAGGCCGCGAACCCGAGCATCAGCACCGAGATGATGAGGCTCGCGTACAGCCCGCGTTCGCGCTTGAGCGTCACGCCCAGCGACACCTGCACCATCGCGGCACAGAAGAAGAGCGCTCCGGCGATGTCGTACAGGGCGACGTTCACGAGCCAGGCGAGCACGCAGCCGACCAGCACGATGGCCAGTCTCAGCCACTGCAGGCCGCTCGAGCGGGAGGCCTGCTTGCGATGCCCCACCCAGAGCGCACCCCCATAGAGGGCGGGAAGCGTCGACCAGAAGAGCAGCGCCGAGACCTGGTCCTGGTCTGGAATCAGCCGATAGGCGAGGAGTGCTGCGCACCAGGTGAGCAGCAGTCCGACCCGCGGCCAGGCGCAGACGATTTCCCGGTTCATCGAAAGAGACCCTCCAGGTCGGTGGCCGGGCCGAGGTGCACGGCCGACAGCCCCCAGGCCTGCAGCTGGGCGCATCGCTCCAGGACCGCTCGCGAGGGGGACGAGCCTGGCGGGGCCGTGAGCACCGCCCCGGAGTCGGCCTGCCCGCCCGGGTCGGCCGCCCGGGCCTGGAAGGCGTCCCGGTCCAGCACGAAGACCCGCAGTGCGGCGCCCGCCTCCTTCACCTCGAGCAGTGCGCCCAGCACAGCGGGCCAGCCCGTCTCGTCGCAGCTCACGAAGGCGAGCACCGTCTCGCCCTGGTGGGTCGTCGTGGCGACATCGAGCAGCACCTGCGAATAGGGCACGGTTCTGCGGGCACTCAGCGTCGCGAACCAGGTGAGCAACGGGTCGGTCGTCTCGGGGGTTCCGAGCTCCCCGTCACGCACGGGCGGGGCGGGGGGTTCTTCGGTCGTTGTGCAGACTCTGAGCGCAAGGCCCTTGCGCGCGGCCCAGCGGCTCACGCTTGCGGCCATGGAAATCGCGGTCTCGGTCGTGCTGAGCGGAGCGACTCCTACGTCGCTCTCGGCCTGCAGGTCGAGTGCCAGGCACAGCCGCGCGCCGGCCGCCGGCTCGAACTCGCGCACCAGGAGCTCCTGGCGACGGGCGCTTGCGCGCCAGTCGACGTGCTTGAGCGCGTCTCCGCTGCGATACTCCCGCAGCCCCGCGAACTCGTCGGCGCCGTGCGGCTGGCGAAGCGGCAATTCGTCCCGATTGGGCTCGAGGACCGAGCCGGCCAGGGGCAGCCCCGAGACCGGGAAGAGCTTCGGGTAGACCAGGAGCGTCTGTGCGGGCCCCGCCTCGCTGCGTGACGCCTGCACGAGTCCCAACGGATAGGCGCACACGAGCTTCGCGGGCCCGAGCGACCAGGCGCCTCGCCGCGTGCAGGGCACGTGGGCGACGAACCGGGTCCGGGCTCGCGGCCCGAGCCACGCCACCAGCCCCAGTCCCAGACGCATGTCCGGCTCGCCCGTGGCGTGCTCTGGCGAAGAGCCCGCCGAACGGGCACGCCAGGTGTCTTCGACATCGACCATCATCCGGGGCAGCCAACCGTCGTTGCGCACCTCGACGTCCAGCGCCAGCGATTGACCGACCTGTGCGACGCGCTCCAGGCGCCGGCGCAGGGTCAGCCGCGTGAGCATCAGCTTCGGCAGCACGAGGCTCAGCACGCTGAGCGCGAGCAGCAGGCTTGCCAGCAGCAGGGCGGGCGGGCGAGACCGGTTGTAGGCCGCCGCGTAGGCGACTGCCGTGGCCAGCAGGAGCAGTGCGAGGTTCACGAGACGCGCGCTCAGACCGGCACTGCCAGGGTGTCCAGCAGGGCCTGCAGAACGGATGCTTCGGTGTGTCCGGCCGCTCGAGCGGCGGGCTTGAGGAGCAGGCGATGGGCGAGCACCGGGTGCGCGAGCGCCTTGATGTCGTCCGGCGTCACGAAGTCCCGCTCGCGCACGAAGGCCAGGGCCTGGGACGCGTGCACGAGCCCCAGGGTGCCTCGCGGGCCGGCGCCGAGCGCGAGCTCCGAGGAGCGGCGCGTTGCGTCCACCAGCGATGCGGCGTAGCGCGCGACCGAGCGCTCCACATGGACGTCACGGACGGCGTGCCGGGCCTGCAGTACCTCCTCGAGGGCCGCCACGGGCTCGAGGCGGGAGAGGGGATGCTGGTGGGCCTGCGCGAAGACCATGTCGAGCTCCTGCTCGAGTGCCGGGTACCCCACGCTTAGCCGCATCAGGAAGCGGTCCATCTGGGCTTCCGGCAGAGCGTAGGTGCCCTTGTTCTCCAGCGGGTTCATCGTGGCGAGCACGAGAAAGAGCGACGACAGGGGACGCGTCTGGCCATCGACGGTGACGCTGCCTTCGCCCATCGCCTCCAGCAGCGCGGACTGCGCGCGAGGCGTGGCCCGGTTGATTTCGTCCGCGAGCAGCACGTCGGTGAAGACCGGGCCCGGCTTGAAGTCGAATTCGCCCGTCTTCTGGTTGTAGACCGACACGCCGGTGATGTCCGCCGGCATGAGGTCGGGCGTGCCCTGGACGCGGGCATATCGGCACTCGAGCGAGCGGGCAAGCGCCTTGGCGAGCGTGGTCTTGCCAGTCCCGGGCACGTCCTCCAGCAGCAGATGGCCGCCTGCGAGCAGGCACACGAGGGTCTGTTCGAGCACGTCGTCCTTGCCGACGAGCACGGTGCGAAGGTTGTCCAGAAGGCGCTTGGGCAGAGTCATGGGAGCGAAGGGAAGGCGTAGTGAAGACAGAGGCGAGGACTGTCTAGCCAGCAGGTTTGAGCATTCGGTGCATTGCCGCGAACCTCCCCGCCCCAGGAGGCTCTCAGCAAGGCCTCACGCCCGCTTGTCATCCCATGAAATCCCGCTCTGCCTTGAGTCCCGCGCGCATCGTCAACGCCACCCGCTACTCGATGCAGGGGCTCGCCGCCACCTGGCGCGACGAAGCCGCGTTTCGCCAGGAACTGATGCTCTTCGCGGTGCTCGCACCGCTCACGCTGTGGCTCGGCCTGCCGGTGCTGCACACGGTGGTGCTGGGTGTGCTGATGGGCGGGGTGCTCGCGCTGGAGCTGCTCAACTCCGGGCTGGAGGCGCTGGTCGACCTCACTTCTCCGGACAAGCATCCGCTTGCGGGCAAGGCCAAGGACTGCGGCTCGGCGGCGGTGCTGGTGGCCATGCTCGCGTTCCTGGCCAGCTGGCTCGCGCTCGCCGGCCCCGCGCTCTGGCTTCGGTTGGCGAGCTGAGGAGCGAATTCGAGCGGCATCCCCGCCGCGGGGCGTCGTCTTCACGCGTTCGGCTATACCTGGGTAGGACAACTCAGGAGAATCAGCCATGCTGACCAAAGACACTGTTTTCGAGCTCTCGCGCACGACCCGTGCCGCGCTCTATGGCGACAAGGGTGCGGTGAGCCGCACGCTGCGGCGCCTGCTGCAGCGCGAAGCCCCCAACGGCCAGGTCATCCAGGTCTTCCGGGGCTACGACGAAGCGCCTTCGACCCAGCCCCGCGACGCGTTCGCGGCCTGTGCCGAGTCGGTTCGCCGGGCCTGCCTCGAAGACCTCCCCGGGTTCGAAGCGACGTCCCGCAGCTTCACCCAGGTCGACGAGGCCTTCGACATCGTGCAGAACGTCTTCGTGCTCGGCATCGACTACGAGACGGCCTCGCTCGCCCAACTGCGCGATGCGGTCTTCACGATGATGGTGCTGGCAGACCACATGCACCGCTTTGCCGCCAACCCGGACGGCGAGGCGCGCAAGTTCACGCCGGCACACGCCGAAGAGCAGGCCCTCGCCCGCGCCGCGCGCGAGGCCGAGAGCAACGCGCGCCTGATGGCCTACCTCGGTTTCGACTGAGGCACCACCCTGGAGCCCAGCGCTCGACCCTTCAGCCGCCACGCCCACCTCGGTGCGCATGGCGGCTTTTCTCTGTCCACTCAGTCCTTGAACGGGGTCCAGGGGTGCCAGTCGCGGTCGCCGGGCAGGCGGTATTGCGCCCCGTCGTGCTCGAGCACGATTCGACGAGTGCGGGGAGGCGCCGGCTTGCGGGCCTCTTCGGTGCGGCGCACCGAGACGACCAGGCGCGCCCAATCCGCGCCACGTCGGGGCACCACTGCAATCGTGGTGCGATAGCGTGCGGTGCGGGCCTTCGATTCGTCCGCGCCCCAGTTGCAGCGACTCGGGGGCGGCACGATGTCGACCCAGCCGCGCAGCGGCACATCCTCCAGGACGGGCACGAGCCGGGAGCCGTCCCGCACGTAGAGCGTGCGGCGAGGGCCCGCCCCCTGGTCTGCGCAGTTCGGGATGTAGCCGCTCAGCACGTCGACACCGAACGCCGATACGTCGGGCTTTAGCCGGTAGGCGGTGGCATCGAGCGCCAGGCTTGCCTCGTCGACGCGGAATCCGGCGTCTTCTTCCAGCACTCGAACATGGTGCGCCTGCACGGCCTGCGTGTTGCGGTCGATGAGCGCCACGACGAGGTCGACCTTCACGAGCTCTGCATCCGGGTCGGTTTCGGCGCGTGCAGCCGCCACGACGGCCACGTCGTGGCTCGAGGGGTGTGGCCCGCTCCCGCACGCGGACGCCCGGACTTGCCTGAGAGGTGCTTCGGCCTCGGGTGCTCGTGCCGCGGCAACAGCCGCAAGGACGCGTTCTTCTACCTGCTGCGAACAGGCGGGGGTGGGCTTGAAGGCTCCGGCTCGAGCGGGCGAGGGGGCCGCTGCGAGCAAGGGAACAAGCAGGAAGAGGAGAAGCGTCAGGCGCATGGCCAGTACAGGAACGAGGCCCCCGGCGGCTCGCTACACCGGGCACAGACCCCTGTTTCCATCTCACGGAGAACCCCATGAGCGCTTCCAGCTACATCTCGGTCCCCACCAGCCTGTCCAAGGGCCGCAACATCAACGGCTACTCGGACGAGGGCTACGCGCTGAAAGAAGCCTTCCACAAGGACGGCGTCGCGTTCCTGCGCAAGCTCGCGCGTGCGCTCGGCCTGCCTGTCGGCAGCTACGAGGTGCGCAGCAACAAGGGCGGCATGGCCGTCTCGGGCGAAGTCACGCTGCACGGCGAGGACATCTACATCCAGCTCTCCGAGAGCTGCATGGGCCCGGGCGTGCGCGCCATGTATCGCACCTGCGACGGTCGCACCGACTACTGCGGTCACCAGAACCGCTACGCGTCGATGAGCGACTTCCAGGGCACCGAAAACCAGGCCCGCCTCGTCGCCCAGCTGCGAGCACTCGTCGCTGGGCAACGCGCCAAGCGCGAAAGCGCGACCTGCTGAGCCTTTCGGCTCACCCTTTCAAGGCCCCGCGACGCGGGGCTTTTTTCTTGACGATGAGGCAAGCCGGCCCGGGCGCGACGCACCAAGAAGAACGCCGACCCGCAGGGGTCGGCGTATCGAATCAGGCCGCGGCCGTGTCTTGAGCAGCGCGCTCTTCCAGCGCCGCACGGGCCTGCTGGAACTCCTCGTAGAACTCGCGTCGCGCGAACTGCACGCTGTCGCGGCCGAACTCCTCGTAGGCGCTCATGCGCTCCTTGAAGTCCTTGATGGCTTCCAGCAGCTCGAACTCCTCGCGGCTCATGCCGAAGACGTCGATGAAGGCGCCCAGGCCCGGCAGCGCACCGCGGTCGAAGGCTGCCACCAGCTCCGGGAAGTCGTAGCCGTCGAGGTACCCGAAGCCCAGGGCCTGCACCATCGTGATGCGGGGCTGCGGCCAGGGCGCGATGTCGATGCTGTCGCAGTCGTTCTCGTCGTACCAGGGGGTGCCCAGCACGGAGAGCGCGTGCAGCGCGAGCTTCATCATCGTGGGCGACTCGCCCCAGCAGCCCAGGGTCAGCGACAGCGATTGCGGCACGCCACGCTTGGTGTTGTCGCAGTCGCAGGTCGTGAAGAGCTTGAGCGAGCGCTTCTCTTCGTTCAGCTTGAAGTTGAACGACATCACCGACATGCGCTGCGAGAGCTCGACCTGAGGCATCGAGAACTCCTTCATGCGAAGCGCGCGCTGGGTGCGCTCCGGATAGCGGGTGCGCATCTCCTCGGTGATGAAGGCGCGAAGCGCGCCTTCCACCAGGATGCCGATGACGGCCACGTCCTTGCAGGCGGTGGCGATGAAGCCTTTGGTGTCCACTCCCATCGGGATGTCCTTTCGTGAATGTGTGTGAGCCCGGGGGCTCGGTCCTGTTCTCGTGTAGCCAATCGAACATTCCCTGTCCGTAAGACTCTCAGGGGAATGGTCACCCCACTCACCCCCGTCGTGCTGATGCGCCCGGCGCTCGTCGAAGACGACGAGCAGGCGGCGATTCGAGCGCATTTCCCCGTCTGCACGCTGCGCACCCAGGTGCCAGAAGGCAGCCTCGTGATTGGCCGCTATGCGTTCCTGCCGTTCTACGACGAGCTCGAGGCCGACCTCGCGAACCTCGGCAGCCGCCCCATCAACAGCCTCGCGCAGCACCGCT
>JACCDQ011004802.1_pt1 | contig 36463 bp, 37 predicted proteins | sample 7446031 | NCBI WGS metagenome assembly JACCDQ01 (sample SAMN15323442, study PRJNA562643) | freshwater metagenome | isolation source: river surface water | place: USA:Blue River Watershed | collected 2017-08-17 | reverse complement strand
GTTTTTGCTGATACATAATAACTTTTTTGAGAAAGAGAAAACCCCACTATCGTGTTCTTTTTAAACTAAATAATGGGGTTTTACTTTATTCCCCTAAAACTATGTATTTATTTTAGGGGGAATAACCTAATCGGGGCTTTTTTATTAACTCTGATATAATGCTTTTATTCTTTCTTCTATTGGTGGGTGGGTAGAAAACAGAGATAAAAATTTATTACCACCCCTAATTCCAAAAGCTTTTAAACTATTAGCCATTTGGGGTTCTTCTGTTTGTCTTCCAAGTCTAGATAATGCATTAATCATTGACTGTTTACTTACTAATTTAGCACCACCTTGGTCTGCGAAAAATTCTCTTCTTCTAGAATGATAAGCTACGATTATAGATGCTATTAATCCAAATATAATTTCAAAAACAAATACTATTAACATATAAGCCCAAGATGATTGTTGATTGTTACCCTTATTAATTGCTTTATCAACTATAAATCCTACTGTTCTAGCAAAAAATATCACAAATGTATTAAGAACTCCTTGCAATAAAGTGCTAGTTACCATATCTCCATTTGCTATATGTGCGACCTCATGCCCCAATACGGCTTCAACCTCATCTTTATTCATCCCATTAAGTAATCCTGTTGATACTGCAACTAATGCATTATTTTTTGATGGTCCAGTTGCAAAAGCATTCATGTCATTAGATTCATAATAAGCAACTTCTGGACATTTTATATTCATTTTATTTGCTTGATAGGCAACAGTTTCTACCAACCATTTTTCTGTTGAGTTTTTGGGTTCTTTTATAACACTTAGTCTCATTGTTAGTTTCGCCACGATTTTTGAGATTAATAATGAAAAAAATGCACCACCAAAACCTAATAAAGTTGAAAACACTAAAAGGTTTTTAAAGTCTATTCCATAAGGAGCAATGTATTGATTCACATTCAATAAAGATGCGACTGTACCAAACATTAAAAGAACTGCTAAATTTGTAAAAATAAATAATATTATTCTAGTCATTTTATTTCCTCCGTTTAGAATAATATAGGTTTTATAATGTAAAAAACAAGTTTTTTTGATTTTTAAAAAAACCTAATTAAAATAATAAATAAAAGTATAAATTATGACACTAGAAATAACAAAAAAAGTTCCACCTGAAGCAATTCAAAAATATGCCATCTCTGCTCAAGACGTTATTGGTGTTCCACCCACCCTTCAAGAACAACAATTTAAAGTAGGAACAAAAGAAGCAGAATTTACTTCAATAGAAAACTTAGCTAATTTTAGAAAAAATAGTTTGTATTCCATTGCGAAAAACCTACAGATAGCTGATAGTGCTTTTACTAATTCAATTGTTTGTTATGCGGTATCAAAGAAAAACCTATGGATGCTAGATTCAATGGACAGAACTTTCCATCAAATGAAAGTTAAACTGCAAGAATCTGTTTATACAGAAGACGGAATGTATAATTTAAAATTATGGCACTTTTTATCCAATACATTTGAGAAAATACCAGACTATAAATTAAGAATCCCTGCTGAAAATATTATTTTAAATAAGTATAACTATACCACACATTTTACCTATAAAGATGGGCAATATAGTGCCAATGACGGACTAGCACATGCTTGTATTTTAAAAAGAAAAAATCCAAATGGTGAGGGAAATGTTCTACATCTAACATTTAGAGGAACAGAATTCTCAAGAATATTTGAATATTTAAAAGGTCCATATTTAGACATGTCAGCATATTATGAACACTTTAAGCCACTAGAAAAATATATTAAAGATTATGTTTCAAATCCAACAAACAATGTTACAGAATTACATGTTAGTGGACATAGTTTAGGTGGTGCTATGGTTCAACAATTTTTAAAAAACCATCCCGCAGATTCTTTCCCCGTTCCAATTAAAGGATTTACTTTCGGCTCCCCAGGCTCAGATAAAAAATGGTATCATAAATTTTTAACTGTTGCATACCATACCTTAGGTAGAGGATTACCTAATGTTTGTGATGAAAATAAACCAAAAGAAAAGGAATTAAGATTACATGAGTTTTATCATAGTAATGACCCCGTTCCTAAGGTTGGTCTTTTGGGTTATTTAAAATCAGGGGTATTAATTAACTTGTTTGACAATAGGTATGAAAAAGATAAAGAAGCCAAAATAGAAAAAGATTCTTTTTTAGAAAAATTACCAGCTTTTGGAAAAATGATTTCATACTTTAAAGAACACTTATTACAGCCACTTAATGTTAAATTTCATGATAGTGATAGATATATTTTAAATTTAAGAAACTTTATCGAAAATCATTTTGAAAGTCATCCAGAATTAGGAGATACATTAAAAAACTTTTCACAAAATTGGATGAATTGGGCAGTGCTTGAGAAAAAATTTAGTTCTCTTTCCATTAAACACAAAAATATATTTGAAAATATCGTTTCAGAATCTAATCCCACACTAACCCCGAAAGAAGTTAATGAAAGAATTTATGAATTTAGAGCAAAAATGAAATATGATACTAAGGCCGATATAATTTTATCAGATACTAGACAATCTGGAAACAAATATGACCGATTTTTAAGAACTGGAAAAAGGACACCAGAAGAAGAGGCACAACTTAGAGAGCTAATTAATCAAATTAATGCAGTTGCACCACATGAACAAGCATCAAGACCTTCTCTTAGATAGTATTTGAAAATACCAAATTGACTAAATTAGTTTTTCGTTGTAATGTATCATTTTAATAGACAGAAATTAGAGCATGAAATTTTTAAAACTCTGGTATTTTAAAAAATACATTTATCCAATATTTTACTACAATATTCAAGAAGCAAAAAAGAATAAAGAAGCTGTTGTATTCTATTCAGCAGATGATTATATTTTCACTTTGATGATAATTGTTAATGGCAAGGCTACGATTATCATCAAAAACAAAAAAGAACCATTAATTATAGAATTTTATACTTTTGAAGAATTTCCTAAAATAATTAGCGATAAAATTTTAAATTTAGTTGTATCAACAAAAAATAATGCAAGTTTATTTAAAAGCTATGCAATTATTGAGAGTTGTTCTGAAATAATTAAAAAAATGATCTATCCATTTAACATTAATTTTGAAGAACAACAACAAATATGGAACAGCATTCTTTCAATTGATCCAAATTTTTTGCAAAACAATCAATTTGTTGTAGAAAACAACCCTAAAAATAAATGGGTAGATTAATCTTTATAATTTTTATATGCAAACAAAGGATCTTTAAAGGGGTTATGAGTTTTTGATATTGCAATTTTTATTTCAGAAAACCGATTGAAAATACTTAAATTTTTTTCAAAACTATCAATATCTACTATGTTAGCTAAATATGGCATTTGAATTTTAGAAACATATCTTTCATAGTCTGAATGGCAAAAAACAATAATATTTTTTTTCTGCTTTACTAAAAACTTAAAAAAACTTTCCCTCTTCTCATCTTTTATGAGGTGGTTTAATATTCCCTCTTCTGTTATTAGAGTTTTTTTATCTCTGTTTTCAATAAAAGACTTTAATAAAGGAGCAAATCTCGTTACATATTTAGAATAATCCCTTACCTCAATGTCTTGCACTGTTGGTAAAATAGTGGAAAAATCTTCAATTTTATTGATTTCATCAATGTATTTATAAAATAATAAAATCGCTTTGTTTTCATCGTTGTCTTTAATGAAAATACTATGGTAATTATTAGTATTTAGTATTAATTTCCAATTGTGGATCGTGTTATTCATTATGAGTCTTGATAAAAAAAAATTTATGATTAATATATTCTGATAAAATATTAGTGAGAAAAAATAAAAATGGCAAGAATTAACTTTAATTTAATTAAACAAGTGATAATTTTTAGTCTTATTGGCTCTTCTTCTGCTGCATATGCATTAAATCCAGTAGAAACTATGAAAGAAATATTTACTGCAAAAGCAGGTAGTAAATATCAAGACGAAAGTGACGGAAAAGATTTAACTCCTTTTTTAAATCCCAATAAATGTCCAAAACATTATCCTTGGGGAGAACCTAGATTTAAAGATACTAGTGTTTTTGATAGAAGTTTATTTTTTTGCAGATCAGATTTTGCTATACAATATGACCATAAACTTAAAGTCCCATTATGGACAATAGAAACACTTATTGGTGAAGAAAAATTTATGCCAAGAAATGCAAAAGTTGATTTTAAGCATAAACAAGACGAACAAATTCCAGTTAAAATGCAACCATATCCCGAAGACTACATTAAAAGTTCTTATTACCCTAGACAATTAGCAACATATACTAATTTAAAATTATTAAATTATGGACAACGTAATAAAAACCCACTTCCTTTCGAAGAAAGATTTAGTTTTACTAATACTGTTCCAATGATTTATGACAATTTAGCAAACACCATTTGGTCTGATTTAGAAGCCCAAGTAAGACTTTGGGCTAAACAAAAAGATTATTTATATGTAACTACTGGGGTTATTTATTTGAATGGACAAACAAATGGTATGTTGCCAAAATCTAAAACATTAATCCCCACTCATTTTTATAAAATAATATCTCATCCAAATACCCATGGAACTGTTTCTTACATTATACCAAATAGAGAAATTTTAACTTCTAGAACAATAAAAATTAATAACCCTAAAAATGTCTATGCTTGCAAAGGTGGACCTTGTTCAGTATCAGATTTTATTGTCACAATACAAGAAATTGAGCGACTTACCAATATTGAATTTTATCCAAAATTAGCGCCTTATTGGGCAACCAAAGTCAAACTAGATGTTAATGAGATATTTAAATATGAAAAAAGAGCTTTAGAAAATGAAAACGAAACAGAATAATTAAAATGAAACTAATATTTTTAAAAATAATGTTTCTTGTTTCCTTCATAACACCTTCCTTAGCATTTTCGCAAGATAAAAAAGAGGGTGTTACTTTTTATTATAATAATTTGAAAATTGAGAAAGAAACAAAGGATTTTATTATTAACAACATTGAACCCATACTTCTTAGTGAACAAAAAAAGGGGCAATCATTAAATGTGAATATCAATATTGGTCATGAATTTGAAAATTATTCTTATACGGATTCAAATCCAAATAAATGCACTATTAACATAAATTACAAAGAAAAAAAGCCTATTATTTTAAATAGTTTTTATGACGACTTGTTTTTTATCATCCTTCATGAAATGGGACATTGCGTTATTGGAAAAGAAGTGTTTTTTTCTGATGACTTTCCTTGGTTAATAGAAGAAGGCAAATCATTTAACAATTTAATAAATCACTTAACAAATATAGCAGTCAATAATGTAGAATGCATTGACTGCTTGAATAAAAAATTTAAGGTTTCTCCACCAAAATTAGTTTATCTTGAAACATTTGCTGATCTTTATGCTATTTATTTTATGATAGAAAAGAATAAATCAATTCATATAGTTCCATTAAGCAAGTATAGAATAGACCAATTTTATAATTCGCCCATAAATACACCTTATGCTTCTTTTTTTGCAGTACCCATTTTTTTAAAATCTTCACCACATGAAACTAAAATAATTGAAGAATTTGCACAAAAAGGACTTATTGAATATTTAAAATATATCAAAAACAATTATAACAACTTATTAAAAATAGAAGATGGAGAACAAAAATGAATAAATTTAAACCATTTAAAAATGACTTTCAATCATTAACTATAGGCTCCGGTAATGGAATTACTTTTGAAAATGGTCAAGATAAAATTGTTGTTTATGGTGACACCACTATAGATAAAAATATTGACCCAATTATAATTGACAACTTTATACAAGTTTTACTAGAAATAAAGCAAGAATTGATACCTAAAAAAGAACATAAACTAAAAAATAACTAATATTATTTTTTGACTTAATTTTAAATTTTTTGTATTGAAAAATAAACACTTACATTGGATGCAATACTTTTATGGGAAATACAGTTTTATTTTTAATTGATGACTTACATCTTGAAGGCAGACCAGAAGAAATGCAAAAAGGTTTTGCAGAAAAATTAATGTCTCAAATTAACAAGTCAAAATCAGAAGGGGATTCCCCCATTTTGGTTTGTGCTGGCGATATATCTGAAAAAGATGCAGGCATGGATTGGGTGAAACAATTTGATGTTGAAACTATTTACATTTGTGGAAATCACGAATTTTGGCAAAATGATTACTATGAAGTAATTGATTTATTAAAGGCAAAGTCTCAAATGCCTGGATATGAAAAAATTCATTTTTTACATAATGACGAAGTTATTATTAATGGAATAAGATTTTTAGGCTCAACCATGTGGACTGAGTTAGGGCAAAGTTGGGCATGGGTTAAAAGAAATTACATTTTAAAACACTTTTTCTCAATGGCAGATTTCAAAAGGATTACTGCACATAAATTTTATAGAAACAAGGAAAAAGTTGATGAAATGTTTAAGCTTTTAATTAAAAATGGTGTTGAGCCAGATCAAGCAACAACCGTAATTTCTAGTGAATTGTTTAATCCGCTAATTCAAATAGAAGAAAATGAAGCAAGTGTTGATTTCTTAGAAAACAAAATGATTGAACCCTTTGATGGCAAAACGGTAGTTGTTACTCATCATCTACCTATTCCTAAATTTTGGATGGATAAATTAGAAATGAATGAAAACATTATGACTTCTTCATACATTAATAATAAATCTGTCTATCAAGAATATTTAAAACAAAAAGTTCCAGCAGAAAAAGACATACTAATGATGGGATTCTATGTTAATACCAGTTATCAATTTTTCGAACATAACTTTTCACCCGACATTTGGATACATGGACACTTTCACAAACCAGTAGATGACTATATTGGAACTACCCGAATTGTTTCAAACCCAGTAGGTTATTTAAGACAATCTGAAAATTTAGAAATTAAAAAAATTGTTATTGGTAATGAAATAGATAACTATATTGAAAACTCCATTAGAACGATTAATTCATATGAGTGGGAAAATAAAATAAATAGCAACCTAATTGATTTTAAAAGAGTGATTAAGGATTTTTCTCTTCCAATAACAGAAGAAAAACTAGACCCAGAATCTTTTTTGCCTATTTTAAATAGTTTTATAAAAGTTCATGAGCAAAACCTAAAAGATGTTGAAGTTTTTGTTTCTAATCTACTTTATAATTTAATCAAAATTTCTCATAAAGATATTTCTATCTCAGACCAACTTTACATTACAAGTTTTATTTCTGGTTTTGGCAAATGGACCGTTAAAAATGGAAGAGAAAGTATTGATTTGCTTTCTTTATTATTAAATGACAATTCTTTCTTATCAGAAAATGCTTACAAGAAAATAAAAGATAAAATGGATTTAGAGCATTATTTAGATTGGATTAGAGAAATTAACAAAGTTGAAAAACAAGTAATTAACTTTAAAAAAGCCCTGATTGATTATTTTAACTATATAAAACAACCAGGGGTTCTTGATAGTGTAATTAATACGGACAATATTTAAAATTTCAATTTTTTATCTTTTTTATCTTGGGGGTAAAGCCCCCAATGTTTTTGATAAACTTCTAACATGACTTGTTTAGCCAAATCATAATTTGGGGTTGAAGGCAAACTACTTTTTTTACTTATCTCTTCAACTTTTTTTGTTAGCCGTTCACTCTCTTGGACAATTTCATCATAAGTAAATTTCCCATTTCTGATATCTAACAGATAATCTTTATCTGGTCTTTTAACTGGTACAACACCATATTCTAAAATATCCAAGCCACTTCTTAACAACCTAATAAGGTGCATGGCATGTTTTACATCATAACCAAAACTTTCTTCTAAAACAGATCTTTTTTCGTTTCTATTCTTTTTCCAATTCCAATACATCTTCCAATTTGTATGGTGTGATTCAAAAAGAGTTTTATTAAACTTAACAATCATATCTGGAGGAAGGTTCTGAGGATTTAAATCAGAAAAGTCTTGCCTAGCTATTGGATTAGCATTTCCTCTCTTGTCAATCCAAGATTTCTTATCTATTTTTAATTTATCAATATCCCACAATGAGAAATGATTATCACCTAAATCTATTGCTACAAACCCCTCAAAAGGAACAACCTTATTATAATCTTTGTGACTGGTATAATTCCAAACAACAGACATAAAATCTTTGGGTTCGGGTTCTTGCTCAGGCTGTGGATTGTTTATCCATTTATTATGCCCTTTAATTCTTTTTAATTGTGACTGAGCATACCCAACATAACTGTCCTTAACTTGCTTAGAAAGAAATTGTTTCCTATTATCCAACAACAAATCTCCTAATTCTGTTTTTTCAATCACATCAGAAGGATCAGTCCAAATTAGCTCAATCACATTAGGGTTTTGAGCCAAAAGTAATGGCATATATTTTGATAATTCATATAAAACAATATCATCTCTCGTTAATTGAACTTGCTCTATTTTTTCAAAAGGTAAGACTATTCTTGAAATATCATCAACAAATATCCCTCTTTCATCCCAATCACTTGAAGGCAAATTAGTTCCATAAGCATGAGAGCCAGCTACTACTCTTAAAATACAGTTTTTTTCTGCCAACTGTTCAAGTTCTTTTTGTTTATCTTCTTGCATATTAATCCTTTAAATTTTAATTTTTTTTGGCTCTATACCTTTTTTCTTTGGTAGTTTATTATCCAAAGATTTTACTTCCATTTCTGACACATATTGCTCAAGCAATTCTTTTCCCCATCCTATCTCTAAGTTATTAATAATTTCTTCTATATATTTTCTTGGGCTAACACCTTGCCTATCAGGCGAATCAAAATCAAATCCCTTTTCTAAAAAGAATCCAATATAATTTTTGATTAGCTCTAGACCCTCACGATTTTCGGTATAATCATACACACTATTATTAATCATATTTAAGGTTGCAGTAAAGTAATTTTTTTTACCCTCTTCTTTATAATGAAAATCAATATTGTAATCTTCTAATTTTTTAGGATTTTCTTTAAATTTATTTTTTAATGTTATTCTTAATCTATCTATTAATTTTCCATCTTCATTTTTTCTTTTATTTACAAAAAAATCATACATTATTTTTTGAGAAGCTTCATTTCCAACTATTTTTTGAATAATGGGAATTATTTTATTACTATTATAATATAAAGCATACTTAAATGTCATTTCAAAGTCTTGTTCTTCCGGATTACTTAAATAAGTTAAAATTCTTAAATATGATTTGTCGCAATTATTAGCTGCACAAAAATTTAACATCCCAACATTTTCAGTAATTCCCTTTTTAGATTTAGTTGTGCTAGGTAACGAAGTTAATCCTTGTTTTATTGCTCCTTGCATAAACTCTTCTACAATAAAATGATTGTTTAAAGTGCTAGCATAATGCAATGCATGCCATCCATCAGAAAATTTATTGGCATAATCAGGATGCAATTTTAAAATTTCCTTAATTTGGCGTTCGTCTAAAGAACTTAAATTATTAAAGAATTTTTTTGGGTTCTTTTCACTTATTTTTAATAGATTTTCCTCATTATAAGGTGAATCTAATAACGACTTTGCTAAACCAATTATATCTTGTTTATTCATGACACTTTATATTATATTGCTAATATTATATCAAATAAAAACACTAAATAAACAAAAAAACCCCAAAAAGGGGCTAATTGAATAAAAATTAAAATAATTAAATTTTACATGCTCCAGAATCACAGCCATCATCTTCGGCATCACCACTTCCGTCACGTGTATTTGAGTAATACAATGTTTTATGTCCCAACTTATAGGCAAATAACAAATCCTCTATTAAACGACTCATTCTAATCTCTCCCTTGCCTGGGTCATAAGAAGTATTAACACTAATTGCTTGGTCAATATATTTTTGAAGAACTGCAATAGTTTTTAGGTAGTCTTGTGATGGAACTTGCCACAATGTTTGGTAGAAAGCAGCTAATTTTGAATATTCTGGAACAATTTGTGGAAGAACACCCTCTTTAGAGCCTTTGATTGAAACCATATCTCTAGGTGGCTCAATACCATTTGTCTCATTAGAAAGCTGAGAAGATGTTTCTGAAGGCATTAAAGCCATCAAAGTAGCATTTCTAATACCAAACTTCTTAGCTCTATTTTTTAACAAATTCCAATCCATTTTTGTTTTAGCCTTCAATACTGAAGTATCGATTGGGAAAATACCATCATGATATTTTGTTTTCACAGTCAACCCACCAAACTCTTCAGCTAAATCAATAGAAGCTTCAGTTAAATAATAAGCCATTTTTTCCATCATGGTTTCAACTTCAGCTAAGGTGTTTTCTTCACCCCAGTACAATCTGCCTTTAGCTAACCAGTGAGCAAATCCAATAATGCCAACACCAAGTGGGCGATAACGCATGCTATGACGATGGGCAGCTTCTACTGGATATTCTTGATAATCAAGTAATGCGTCCAAGCCACGAACAGCCATTTCACAAGCATCTTTCAATTTCATTTCTTGACGATGTGGAGAGGAGCTTTCTTGGTCTAAATCGCCAAAAGGAGTAAATTTGCCCCAGTTAATTGCTGATAATGTACACAATGCAATTAATCCCTCTTCGTATTCATACTGTGAATCGCCAGGATAAGTAACAGGTGCTGTAGGCAATGTGATTTCAGTACACAAATTGGTCATTTTGATTGGTTCATAGAAAGAACCATGAGAATTCACATGGTCAGCATTCATGATATAAATACGACCAGTTTCAAAACGTTCCTGCATAATTTTTGTAAACACTTGAACGGCTGGAACAGTTTTCTTTGTTTTAGTTGGATCTTTTTCATAGTGCTTATAAAGACGTTCAAATTCCTTATAATTACTAGAGTAGAATGCTAAATGCATATCTGGCACTTCTTCTGGTGAGAAAAATGTAATATCACCTTTTTTAACTAAACGCTCATAGAATAACTTATTCAAATGAACACAGTAGTCAACTGTTCTCAAACGAGTTTCTTCTGTTCCTTTGTTATTTTTTAATTCAATAAGACGTTCAAACTCCAAGTGCCAAACAGGATAATTGAAAGTTGCTGAAGCACCTCGAACAGCACCTTGGGAACAAGACTTCAAAGCACCATTAAAATATTTAGCAAAAGGAATAATTCCTGTGGTTACAGCATCACCACCTCTAACAGGTTGACCTTCAGCACGAATAGAACCAATATTTAAACCAATACCAGCTTTTCTTGAAGCATAATCTACAATAGCAGCAGCGGCAGCATTAATAGACTTTAATGAATCACCTGATTCAATCAATGTGCAAGAACTAAATTGTTTAACCTTAGTTCTTAAACCAGCCATAATTGGAGTTGGTAAAGAAATGTAGTGTTGTGAAATTAAATCGTAGTATTTTTTAACATACTTCATTCTTGTGCTTTTGGGATATTTACCAAATAACAAGGCAGCAACCATAATATATGGGAACTGGAATGACTCGTAAACCTTTTTGGTCTTGCGATTTTGAGCAAGATATTTTTTACGCATTTGCTCAGCACCAGCATACTTGAACAAGTCATCACGGCGATGATCAATCATTGCATTCAATTCGTCAATTTCCTCTTCATTGTATAGCTCTAAAATATCAGGAGAGTAAACACCCAAATCAACATTGGTATGAATGATTTTTGATAAATGTGGTGGTAAGTTATTTCTGAAAGCTTCCTTGCGAACAGAGAACCAAACAAGACGGGCTGCAACTTGATCATAATTGGGGAAATCTTCTGAAATTAATTCTGAAGCGGCTCTGATTAGGGTTTCATGAATTTGTTTTGTTGGCATTCCATCAAAAAAATGCAATTGTGCATTCATTTCAATTTGAGAAATTGAAACCCCTTTTATAGGGGTTAGGGCATCATCATTTTTCCCTTCACAAGCCCACGTTAACACCGCGTGAATTTTGTTTAAATCTAACTCTTGTTTTGTTCCATCTCTTTTTGTAATTTGCATAAAAACTCCTTAATTTTTCTTAAACTTTAAATCGATATTTTATCATATTTTTTTTGATATTTCAACTTGCAGTATATTTTTACAGAAGAGTATTACAATACATTATCACATATTTTTTGTCAAACAACTTTTAGTTTTAAAATATAAAAATAAATTGATTGACAAAAAATTATTTTAAAAATACCATAGCGAACAATTTATTAAAAATTTTATGAAATATTATTTTTTTACGGGTGCTGGTTTATCTCAAGAAAGTGGAATACCTACATTTCGTGATTCAGAAAACGGAACATGGGAAAATAATGATCTCAACAAGGTTTGTAACTTTTTAACCTACAAAGAAAATAAAGAATTAGTTTTCAATTTTTATTCTGAAAGAAAAAAATCTATTTTATTATCTCAACCAAATGAAGCACATCATATATTAGCAAACCTCCAGGAAACTTTGGGCTTAGATAAGGTTATTATTTTTACTCAAAATGTCGATGACTTATTAGAAAAAGCTGGGTGTAAAAATGTCATCCATCTTCACGGTAACATCTTCGAAATGAAATGTTATGGTTGTGGATTAATTTGGAACATTGGGGATTCAATGTATGAAAATAACACAAAATGCCCAAAATGTAATTGTTTTAGAGCAATCAAACCTAACATTATTTTTTTTAATGAAATTGCACCAAATTATCAAAAATTAAATTCATTGAAGAAAAAAATGACCTTATCAGATTATTTTATTGCGATAGGAACTTCTTTTGAAGTTATTGGTAAGGAAAGAGTTATTCCTAGTAAGCGATTTTCTTCTGATAAAAATATTCAAATAAATCCTACTATTAGTAGCGATGAGAAGTATTTCGGAAAAAACATACAAGAAACAGCAAGCAAAGGCTTAAAAAAGCTTTTAGATTTAGGAATTTTTATATAGTAGAATTCAATGATTAAAAAAAAATATACTTTTTCATCTCCAATTAAAATAATTGCTAGAGCAAGAATTGAATCTTGGTTGCAAAAAAATGACATTTATCATTATGTTATTAACGACAACTTATCTGTTGATGTATATGATAATGTAAATCTTAGATGTAGGAATTTAAAAAGCATACCCATTAATTTCGGCATCATATATGGCAATTTTGATTGTGGCTTTAATAACTTAAAATCACTTCGTGGCGCACCAAAAATAACACACGGTGATTTTAATTGCCAAAGAAATAATTTGGTTAATTTAAATCATTCTCCAATTAGGGTTGGTGGTCATTATTTATGTAATCAAAATAAGCTCTCTACCTTATTAGGCTGTAGCCAATTAATTAATGGCAACCTTGATTGTAGTGGTAATAAATTAAAAACATTAAAGGGGGCTCCCGAAATTATTTTAGGTAATTTTGATTGTTCACACAATAATTTATCTTCCCTTGAATTTTGCCCAAAAACTATAATGGGGCACTTTAGTTGCGAGAAGAACTTAATTAAAACATTAAGGGGTTCCCCATACAAAGTAGAGGGAAGCTTTTTTTGTTCTGATAATATATTAACTAATTTAACTGATTCCCCAAAAATTGTTAATGGTGATTTTTATTGTAATAAAAACCACTTAATTAGTTTAGAGGGTAGTCCAGAAATTATTGGGGGAGCATTTTTTTGTTCAAACAACTACTTAACATCTTTACTTGGGGCACCTAAATATTTTCACAATATTTTTGATTGCAGTAATAATTATTTGAAAAATCTTGAATTCTTACCTACTGAAGGAAAATTAAAATCTTTCCTAGTTTATGAAAATATGACTAGTTTAAATATTTTTGAACATTCCACCCTAACTCAAGTTTATTTTTTTTGTAAAGGAAATCATCAATTAGGAGCGGCACAAGAAATTACATCTTTTGAAGAAATTAAAAGTGTTGGATTTAATTTAGCAATGCAATCCTTTTTAGACAATAATCTTCCCGTTAAACAAAACAGTGTAATTCATCAAAATAATAAAATATAATCAAGTATTGATTTGTTTGTTTTTCTAATATAAAATCCTATATTTTATAGGGTTTTTACTTATGTCCTTTTTAACCGTTAATTCTGGTTCGTCTTCTTTGAAATTTGCAATTTTTAATCAAAACTTAACATCATCACTAAAAGGTTCTTTTGAAAGAATCAATATCGAAAATACAACCTTTTCTATTTCAGACTCTTTAGAAAAGGTTACTTTAGAAAAGGTTACTTTCAAAAATGCTCAAAATCATCAAGATTGCTTGTTATATTTAATCGAAGAGTTGAAAAAAAGAAATATTGAAATTCAAGGAGTAGGGCATCGTGTTGTTCACGGAGGAGATTATTTCTTTCAACCTACCGTTATAAATGAAGATGTATTAAAAACCATCAAAGAATTAATTTCTTTGGCGCCATTACATCAACCACATAATATCGCAGGTATAGAGGCTATCCAAAAACATTTGCCGACAACAAAACAAGTTGCAATATTTGATACTAGTTTTCATACCAGTATCCCTAATATAAATAAAATATTACCATTACCAAGAAAATATTTTAACGAAAAAATTAAAGCATATGGATTTCATGGACTGTCTTACGATTATATTTCTAGACAAAAAGAAATCAAGAATGAACACAAGGTAGTGGTAGCTCATTTGGGTAATGGCTCTTCTGCTTGTGCCTTATTAAATAATAAGAGCTTTGCAACAACAATGGGTTTTACTGCTATAGATGGATTGATGATGGGTACCAGAACAGGTTCTTTAGACCCTGGTGTTGTTTTACATTTAATTGATTCAGGATTAACTTCAAAAGAAGTTAGTGATATTCTTTATAAGAAATCAGGATTACTTGGTATTTCGAGTGTTAGCAGTGATATTAGAGATTTAATTAATTCTTCAAATAGTGGTAATGAATATGCACAAGAAGCCTTAGAAATTTTTGCAGATAAAACTGCTGGGCAAATATTAAGACTTGCTTCTTTAATGAGAGGTATTGATGCATTAGTATTTACTGCTGGCATTGGTGAAAATGCTCAATTAATTAGAGAAATGATTATATCAAGATTAGAATTTATCGGTGTTTCTTTAGATAGAGATAAAAACGAAATTTCTAGTTCGCAAAACAGAACCATTCATGCTTTAGATAGTAAGGTAAAATTGTTTGTTATCCCTACTAACGAAGAATGGATTATTGCAGAAGCAGTTAAAAATAACACATAATTAAAAAGCCTTCATTTGAAGGCTTTTATTTTTTAGTCTCTTAAGATTTTAACCATTCTTTCGGCTAAACTCATAAACCAATCTTCCTTATGTCCTCTTGTTGTTTCTGCTGCAACACCTATTCTAACACCTGATGTTTCAACAAAACTTCTTGGATCATTAGGAACTCCGTTTTTATTTACAGTAATCCCATGTTCTTCTAATTTATTGGCATATTCTTTGCCACTGTATTTTTCTTTTCTCAAATCAATTGTCATCATGTGAGAATTGGTTCCACCACTGACAATTTTTATGCCATGTTTTTCAAAAACTTTAGCCATTGCTTTTGAATTTTTTATTATTTGTTTTGCATATTCTTTAAATTCTGGCTGCAATGCCTCATAAAAACATTGTGCCTTACCAGCAATGATATGCATTAAAGGACCACCCTGAGTTCCAGGGAAAACGGCGCCATTTATTTTTTTAGAAAAATCCTCATTGTTCCACATAATCACACCACCCCTGGGCCCTCTTAAAGTTTTATGGGTTGTGCTAGTTACGACATCTGCATAAGGGAACGGGTTAGGATATTGACCGCCTACAACTAATCCACTGTAGTGACTAACATCAGCAAGAAGTATGGCACCAACTTCATCGGCTATTTTTCTAAACTCTTTCCAGTCAATGACTTGACTATATGCGCTTGCCCCAGCAATCAGCATTTTGGGGGATTCTTTTTTAGCAAGTGAACGAATTTCATTATAATTTAGCAATCCGTTTTCATCTACACCATAACTTATGGCATTAAACCAAGTACCACTTACATTAACAGAAGCACCATGACTTAAGTGCCCACCACTTGCCAAATCCATACCTAAAATTGTATCCCTGGGTTTTAAAAATGCCTTAAAAACTGCTAAGTTTGCATTAGCGCCACTATGAGGTTGAACATTAGAAAATTTACAATTAAATAATTTTTGCAAATATTCATTTGCTATATTTTCAACCTCATCGACATAATCACAGCCATTATAATATCTCTTACCTGGCAGACCTTCAGCATATTTATTAGTGAACTCTGAACCACAAAGACGCATAACTTCTTTGCTTGTAAAATTTTCACTTGCAATTAGTTCAATAGTTTTTTTCTGTCTGATTTTTTCTTTTCTTAACGCTTGAGATATTTTTTTGTCTATCATATTTTATCCTTTTTAGTTGATTTATTAAAATATATCAAAAATAAAATGCTTTTCAATAATGCAATATTGACACAAACTATAATTTCTCATAACATACGCCACAATCAAAGAGGTTAACAATGATAGTATGCATATGTGCAAATGTTAATGAGCAGCAAATTATAGATAAAATAAAAGAAGGTAAAAACCTTAAACAATTAAAAGAACAATTAGATGTTGCAAATCGTTGTGCATCTTGCGAACCAGAAATCATACGGATGTTGAAAATTTATGGCAATAAACAATCAGACAAAAAATAAAGCTTCCAAACTGATACTTTTTTTATTTTCATTCATTTCTTTTTCTGCTTTTTCAGAAGAACAAAAAGATTTATCAATCTTAGCTTTTGGTGACATTGCCGAATGTGAAGGAGAGAAAGAAAATGGCATTCAAACAGTTTATAATATTGTAAAAAAACAAAATTTTGACTTTATGATTCATTTAGGCGACTTGGTTTATCCAGATGCAACAGAAAAATTGCTTAAAACTTGCTATGGAAAATATTTTAATGAATATAAAAACAAAATTTTTCCAATTGCTGGAAATCATGAATACAATATTAATAATGGCAAACCTTATTTTAAATTTTTCAAAAGCAATATAGGTGAAATTAAAAAACAAGAAAACTATGATTTTGATAAAGAACAAATAAACTTTCCAAGATATTATAGTTTTAATAAAAACAATTGGAGTTTTATCTTTTTAGATAGTAATCTTAAAAAAGAAGACAATAAAAATCAGTTAGTATGGTTAGAAAATAAATTAAAAGAAAAAAACAAATGTTCCATTGTTAGCTTTCATCACCCTCTCATGACGAATGGATTAAGACCCATTAATAATACCGCTAAAGAATTTAAAGTCATTTTAGAAAAATATCCGCCGACCATTGTTTTAAATGGTCACGACCATCATTTTCAAGAAAGTAAAAAAATTAACAACACTAAACATTTTTTAATTGGAACGGGTGGCTCTAAAATATATAATGCGATTAGTCCATTTTATATAAATGTTAAAAATGTTTCTTTTGAGTATGGTGTTTTAAATTTAATCCTTAAAAAAGAATCTTATTCTTATTCCTTTGTTACCGAAAAAAATCAAGAGTTCCAAAACTCAGAAAATTGTATTTAATATTTGGAGATTATTATGAAAAAATCTATTCTATATCTTTTATTGGCTAGTAGTTTGGCTTATAGTCCAGTTTCATTTTCACAGCCTAAACCACCTATTTTAAATAGTTTGTTTAGTAAGCAAAATGCTATTATGCAAGATAGATTATGTGGTGAAATTCTTTTTTCTCTTTCATTGGCGGGATTAAAAAGAGAAGATAAGAACCAACAAGATTTGGCTAAAGAAATTTTAGTTGAATCTGCTCTCTATTTTAAAATGACACTAGGAATGCCACTAGAAGAAAAAAAGAACGCTAAAAAAATTAGTGAACAAATTGAAAAAATAAAAGCAGTAGAACATGTTTCCATAGCGAGTGCTTGCACTAACAGATTAAAATATCTTGCCAGCACTGGAGAGATTACAGAAGAATCATACAATGAAGCTCAAAAATTTTCCTTACAAATGTTAGCCAACGTTAAAAAGTAGTTTTCTTTTTTTCTTTTTCTGAGTAGAATATAATTAATAGGAGTTCTTATGTTATATTCTAAATTGACTGAAGAAGAAATAAATTCTGAGTTTATTAAGGCCTGTAAGGGCGGAGACTTAGATTTAGTTAATTTTTTATTAACAAGTGATGAATTACCCATTAAAGCAGATATTAACTTTAATGAAGATGAAGGTTTTAGGGGATGTTGTAAAAATGGATTTTTAGAAATTGCAAAATTCTTGTTAACAGACCCCAAATTAAAAAAATCAGCTAACATTCATGCAAAATTAGACCAAGGATTAAGAAATGCTTGTGAAAACGGACACCTTAATATTGTTGAATATTTATTGACTTCTCCAAAACTTCAAGGAAAACAAGCCAATATTCACGCATTGAATGATAGTCCACTAGAAAAAGCATCTTTTTATGGTCACATTGATATTGTTAAATTTTTAACCTCATCTAAACAATTAAAAGAAAAATCTTATCAAGTTAATCATAAAGCAGATGCCTACATACAAGCAAACAAACAAGGTCATTTTGAAATAGTAAAATTTTTCTTGTCTCATCCCACTACAGCTAAAGCAGAAAAACGCTTAAATATTTTCGCTCTTGAATCTGATGTTATAGCTAATGTCTGTGAAAGTGGTAATGTTGAGTTACTTTCTTACTTATTAGAATCTAAAGATTTAGAAATCCACAAAGAAAAATTAATTTCTGATCCAAGTTTAAAAAATCACCTAAAAAAACAACTAAACCAAGGATTAGTGAGAGCTTGCAGAAGAGGACATCTTAATATTGTGAAGTATTTAACTAAAAATCTTGAAGAAGAATTTTATGCTGATATTCACTGCTTTAAAGATTCCCCGGTTAAAGAGGCTTTTTTTGGAGGAAACTTAAATATTTTAGAGTATTTGATATTTGATGTGGACATTCAAAAAACAAATGAAATAGAAGAATTTTTAATTGGAATAGAAACCAACAAGCAGTCAACCCCTCATCCAATAAGTTTTGAAAAATTAGAGAATTTATTTAAAGCTAGAGATTTTAATAAAAAATTACAAAAAGAATTACCACATCAAAACAATATTACACCTAAGAAAATGAAAATGTAATGGATACTATAAATAATAAAATTACCAAAAGAGATGGTTTTGAAAAACAACTAGTTCAATTTGCACTAGATGGTGATATAAAAAATCTTGATCTTATCATTAAAAACCATGAGAAATCTAAATATCGTTTATTCAAAGAGATAGGTTCTTTCATCAGTCCAATTTTTTCAAGATATTTATCTTTAACATATCATCCTTGTTTTATAGCGGCTTGCTCTAAGGGTAATCTTGAAGTTATAGAATATACTATTAATACAAAACATATCCCATTTAACTTATTCCGCCATTTAAATTTAAATACTGCATTCTTTATTGCAAGTGAAAATAATCAAATAAAAGTTATTGATTATTTATCTAACCATCAGCAATTAAAAGACAATGAAACAAAAAAATATAGTCCAAATCTATATTTACATACTGCGGTTATGCAAGGACATAAAGAAATGGTTGAATATCTTTTGTTATCAAAAAATCCAATAATCAGTTGCGACATACACTCTGAAGATGACCGAGCACTTATTTATTCTTTTACTTACAATCATTTAGATATAGCTAAATTTCTTTTGTATTCAGATAAAATTGAAGAACATGCCAACATTCACACTCAAAAAGATTCAATTTTCAAATTTCTTTGTGAATTGAATGACCCCCAACCGTTAGAGTTTCTTATTTTTGAAATGAATATTGATAAAACCGATGAAATAAAAAAACTATTACAAGAACCAAAATATCAATTCATTGAAAAAATGTTTGAGATTAGAGACTTAAATATTAATTTAAATATTAATCTTAGCGGTAAAAAGAGTGTAAATTCAAAACAAAAAAAAATATAAAAAGCCCTTTCGGGCTTTTTTTAAATTAACTCTTTTATTTCAACATAGTCAAAATCAATTTTTTTAGCTTCCTTCTTAATAGAATTAGAGATAAAAGCACAAGAAGAAGATTTATTATTAGTTAAATATGTTTGAACTGCTTTTTTTACATCATCCATACTTGCACTAATAATCTTTTGTTTTCTTTCTTGCCTTAACTGATCACTAATTTCCATCATGTGAAAATTAATATGCTTTTCAGCTTCTGCACGAGGAACACTTGGTTTATCAAAATTTTTCAACAACCCAATTTTTGCTTCTTTTAAGTTATCTTCAGAAAAATTGTATTTGATGAACCAATCTAAGACATTATTAAATTCCTTATATGTTTTTTCAAAACTTGGATCACGATATGTGCTAAGAATAAACAATCCACTTAATGAATTATGACTTGCACCAGCACCATAGGCACCGCCCTTTTCTCTTAATTCAGTATGTAATCTATTATTTGTCATTAATTGTGCCGCCAAATCTAAGTAAACAGAATCAGTATTCTTAAAATTTAATGTTGAATAAGCAGAGTAACAATAATTGACATTTGAATCTGCTCCAAGAGCTTTTTTCATAAATTCTTTTTCTGTTTGTTCATAAATGTTGTTTTTAATTTGAGCATTTTTAACCCCATTAAAATTCCACTTATTTTGAATTTTACTTAAAAGTAATTCAGTCTTTTTGCCACCTACTCCAAAAATAACCATTGGAGAAGATTTTATTTTTTCAAAGATTTTATTCACCTTATTTATAAACTCAGATACCCCGTCTTCATTAGATAGCATTGCTTGAACTTCTTTTAAGAATTTTACATATGAAACTCCAGAAACTTCTTTTTCAAAAGCTCCCTGGAAACTTAATGATGATTTAAGTTCAGCACTTGCTAAATAATGTCCCACATTAGGCAGATTTTCGCTAAATTCAGCAATCTCATTAGCAATAAGCACATTAACTCTTTCAATATCAGAAAAAGATATATCGTTAATCAATAAATTAAATAACTTTTCTAAATTGTCGTTTTTACGTTCTAATTGATAACCAGTAATTTGAAAGAAAATCTTTCCCTTAGAGGATGAACTAATATCACTCATTACATCTAAAGATACATCTGTATGTTGTGACAACAGATTTCTTTGTTCCATAGCTTTCATCCAATTTTTGGTTTTTGATGGCATAGACATTAAATTATTTGCAATAAACTCAACCCATTGCCAATCTTTTTTATTCACCTTATGGAGATCAAATAAAACATTAACATAAGAAATCCCATTGGTGGCAATATCTAAATATCCAATAGTGGGCTTACCTTGAACTTCTTTTATGGATATTGGCATAGATGGTTTTACATTCAAATTCACTTCTGAAGGTGAAATGCTAGGAAAGATATCATTATTTTTTTCTCTAGATTGTAATTCAACTAGTTTTTTAACATTAGCCTTTATTTCTTCTTTCTGAACAGCAGTCAGTTCTTGATTGATTTTATTGATTTTTGCCTTTTCTTTTTCTTTGGTTTGATTAAAAAAGTCTTCCTTAGGTTCAAAATAAGAAGACACCATTGGGAATTTATTTTCAATTAAATTTTGAGCTAATTTTTTAACATAATCTTTTTGAGCAAATCTTTCCCTTGCAGAATTAAGTGCTTGTTCTGAATCCAAAGAAATTAAAGGATCTCTCCCATTTGTTGCCAAAGAGAGGGAATTTAGCAATAAAGATAAGCCAAAAGGAAGTCCACGAGATGATATCTTTCTAATTGTTAACTCAACATTATCTAATGTTGAATCAACAAGTTTTTGTGAAACCCCCTTATTAGCTATTTCTCTTAATTCATGGAAAATAACGGCTTCTGCTTTCTTAACTTCTTCTTTTCTCAATCCTTCTAGCCCAATATGTAAAGTAGCTTCCAAAGAACCAGAAGCAACACCCATCATCTGAGAAGGACGACCAAATCCTAAGTTTTCTAATTTAGAATGGATTTTCCCCCCTTCATTTAATAGAATATTAGAAAAAATTTCATAATCATTGGTTGTATCAGTTTCAGATTCATCTAACAGCCAACTTAATACCACCATATGTTCACTCTCTTCTTGACTACTACTGCAAGGAATTGAATGAGATGCTTGATATTTTCCACGCTTTAAATTGGATTTCCCCGGAAACAACCTATCGTGACGAGTATTTATTTTACTGGTCACTTCTTTTTCATAAAAATCTTGAATTTCAACAGGATCAATGTTACCAAATGTCATGATCGTTGCACGGGAAGGATGATAATGAGTTTTATGGAAATCTACCAACTCTTGATAAGTTAAATCGGGAATATACTCTGGATCGCCACCCGATTCATTTGCATAAATGGTGTTTGGTTTTAAATCTTTTTGAATATCTTTATACACTAAAGAAAACTTGTTTGCCAAAGCTCCCTTCATTTCATTATAAACAATACCTTGAATTTCTAATTCATCCTTATCATTAAACTCATATCTCCAACCCTCTTGGAGAAAATTCAAATAATCAAGCTTTGGGAAAAAGGTTGCATCTAAGTAAACAGAAAGTAAATTGAAATAATCTTTCTTGTCTGTAGTGGCAAATGGATATGCTGTTTTGTCTGGATAAGTCATCGCATTCATAAAAGTAGCTAATGAGCGACGAGTCATTGCAAAAAATGGGTCTCCAGAAGGATATTTTTCTGAACCACAAAGAACTAAATGCTCTAAAATATGTGCCCTTCCATCATCTGTTTTGGGCAATGTTGGAAATGCTAAAACAAAACAATTTTCTTCATTATCACTTCTTAAATGAAAGTGCTTTGTCCCCAAACTGTTTTCGTATTCTTCAAAATTAGCTTTTAAATTATCTATATATTTTTCTCTTATTTTAGTAAACATAGGCAAGCTCCTTTATAATAGATTGCAATTATAACACCTTATTGTTAAAAAATGTTTTTTTTCTAATAAAAAATGGAAAAAATAAAAACTTATGTTAAAATAATAAAAAGAACAAAAAACATGCAACCTATTTCTGAATTATTTTTAAATTATTGCGAACTTGGAGATACTAAAAATCTTCAAAGGGTTGTTCAACTTTATTTCCCCAAAAAAATATCTTCTAATATTTTATTTCATGAAGAAAACCCAATTAAATTAATTTGTGAGAATGGACACTCTCAATCTTTATCATATATTTTGAGTTCTGAATTATTAAACGACCTTAACTCATTGCCATCTATTGAAAAATTACAAAAGAAAAACAAAATTAATATCATTGCTTATGAATGTTTTCTTAATGCTTGCAAAAATGGTAATTTACAAATTGCAAAAATACTTTTGGAATCTTCTTATATAGAAGAGCCAACTGGTTTTAATGATAAATTGTCAAAAGGATTCTTTTTTGCTTGCCAAAAAGGACATTTGCCTCTTGTTATATATTTATCTGATTTCTTAAAGGATAACTCTCCTCAAAAAATTAAACCCCTTAACAACTCAGAACTTCATCAAGGATTTCTCCAAGCATGCGAGCATCAACAATTACAAGTTCTTGAATACTTAATTAAAAACGAAGCATTAAGTAAAAGATTAGATATTCATTCACTAGATGATTTAGCACTTAGCCAAGCTGGTTTAAGGGGTGATGTTGAAATAGTAAAGTTTTTATTAACTCAAAAATTAAATTTTGATGGCTTGAGTAAAGAAGATGAAAAACTTTTCATGGAATTTAGTTTACAAACAATCCAAGAAAAAGATTTATCTCAACCATTTGAAATAATTAAAAAATCACCAACATTGCATAAATTCGCCAATGAAAATGGGTTTTTGAATGTCTATTTTAAACTTTATTACAATGAACATATTCATAATTCAAACCACCAAGAAGTTAGGAGCAATAGTGAGAATTACTTCTCAAAAATAGAAGAGCTTATTTTTGAATTGAATTTAAAGAGAAATTATCATTTAGATAAGTTTATTTCAAGCATACCCGATAAGGAAGGTATTGAAAAAATGTTTTTAGCAAGAGATATCTTTACTGAAAAAAACATAGATATTTCATCCAATAAAATTAAGATTTAATATCTTCTTTCATTTCCTCTATTAACAACTCACCATTAGAGATTACTTTTTTAATCAAGTCATTTAGCTCTTCTTCAGAAACTGAAGCAACCAATGACCTCTTCTCTAAAGATTCGGCAAATTTTGCACATTCATTTGCTCCAAATGTTCTAAACATACTTTTTATAGAATGAGCCGATAGTGATAGTTGATTGAAATCTTTTTTCATTAAAGAGTTTTTTAAGTCTACTTTGCTTGTATCAAAAGTCTCAATAAAATTAGCTGCAACTATTTTATAAATTTCTTCATCCCCCATTTGTTCAAGGATGAATTCTTTATCTAGCATTTTAGGTTTGTTTTCCATATGTTCTTAAAAGTTGTATAATCACAAAATAAATCAGTTTTGCAAAAAAATCAACTATAAATTTTTTATAAAAAATATTTGAAACTTATTGACATATATAAACTTCTATGTAATAATCTCATCAATGGTTAAATTTAAGGAAAAAAATGTTACACTTTAAATCTTCTAGCAGTTCTTCATCTAGTTCATCAAGTATGAACGGGAGTGCTTGTTGCTAAAAATTTTAACCTAGTTAAAAGATTTAATAAAAAAGCACTCTACAAAACGAGTGCTTTTTTATTGAGTAATATGGATTAAAGGAAGATTCGCATAGCGGCTATTGCAACAGCCTGGAAAGCTGTAATCCCTTCGGGGGTTCGTGGGTTCGAGTCCCACATCTTCCGCCAAGTTTATAGTTATTTTTGTTCTTTAAAAGTATTATTGGAATCGTGCCAGAGATGGATTATTGGAACGGTCTTGAAAACCGTCAGGGATTAAAACCCCTCGTGAGTTCGAATCTCACCGATTCCGCCAAATTTTGGAAAGTTCGCATAATGGTATTGCACAGTCCTGCTAAGACTGCGACCTGAAAAGGTCTTGTGGGTTCGAATCCCACACTTTCCGCCAAATGAAAGAGTTTTTTATAAAGAATTTTTTCATTTGGAAGCACAAGCCAATTGGAGATGGCCACTGTCTACTAAACAGTCGAGTGTGAATAACGCCTTGGGAGTTCGACTCTCCCTGCTTCCGCCAAATTTTAAAGGTAAAACACTAATATATGATAAATAAACTAGAAGATAGATACATTAAAGACAATAATAAATGGTTTTGTAAATCTTGTAGTTGTGAGCTATATACTGGTAAAAAGAAATATTCATCTTTTTGTTCTTGCCTATCTAAAACAGAACAATCTTCAATATATGAAAATTACCTTAGTGATTTTTACAAAATACATAATAACATTTATGAATGTAGTAAGTGTGGTCAAAATATAACTTCAGGTAGAGAAAAACACTACTTTTCTTGTCTTGGTATTGGAACAAGACGTTCTCAAGAAAAATCAACTTTAAATCCAACATTATTTTCAAAATATTGTGATATGGGTTGTGGGCAAGAATCTAAATTCTTTTATAACTCTTGTAAAGCTTACTGCTGTAAACTTGGAGCAAAATGCCCAACTAAAGTAGAGAAGGATAGACAGAAAAAATTAGGTAAAAATCCATTTGAGGGAAAAACTCACCCTAGAGGAATGCTTGGGAAAATCCCTTATAACAAAGGCCTAACAAAAGAAACATCTGAAATAGTTGCCCGAACTGGATTGGCAATAAAACAAGCATTTTTATTGCATGGTGATAAAAGAAAAAAGAAACATCACACTCAAGAAGCTAAAGATAAAATTTCAGACAACATGAAGCAAAGATATGCCTCAGGCTGGGAGACAATTTGTGGAAGAGCAAAAAAATATAAGCATATTAGTCCTATTGCAGGAGAAATTTCTGTTGATGGAACTTGGGAATTAGCTTTTGCCAAGATGTTAGATAAAGTTAACATTCAATGGAACCGTAACAAAAAAAGATTCCCATATATTAATTTAGATTCTGAAGATTCAACTTATCAACCAGATTTCTTTGTTTCTGCCTGGAATACTTATATTGAAGTTAAGGGCTATCAAACAGATTTAGATGATTGTAAATGGACACAATTTAATGAGCCATTATTGATTGTTAAAAGGGAACATATTAAAGTAATTAAAAAATGGCTAAACAATCATAAAGATATTGATAGTCGGAACTTTTTTGATTTAATCAAAGAATCAACCAAGGAAAAAAATCTATAATTTCAACACGGAAGAATAACTGCTTAGGTAGCAGCACTGCCTCGAAAACAGATGGCTCCAGAAATGGGGTAGAGTTCGATTCTCTATTCTTCCGCCAAATTTTACTATTTACATCAAATGTCTGTAATTTTGTTTGTAAAATACAACATTTTATCAATAGGATTTAACTAGTTTTTAATTGCTAAAATTAGATATAAAAACGATATTTCCACAACTTTACAGATTAATTTTAAAATTTAAATTTGACTATTCCAAAATATTTTTATAACATCAAAACCGAAAGCAATTATTGAATGTTAAAAACAAAAAATAAAATGCTTATAGGGGACAGTAGTAACATAACAACACATAATTTTTTAAATTAGTAATGTACAATCATGAATATATTTAGCAAACTTATCAATTCTATCAAAGGTCTTTTTGGATCTTCATCACCAGCAAATGCATTAGATGGCGAGATGCAAACAACCATGTTCGGAAACGAACCCTTGGAATTAACTGGAAAATACGAAACTGATGAGAAAAAAATTCTTACCTACATGAAGTTTTATCCAAATTCTGCTATTGCTAGATATATATATGCCCAAGTATTAATGGAAAAAAATGATGTTGCTAATGCTAGAAAGCAGTTTATGATTGGAATGAAAAACGAAAAAGAATTTCAAACCACCAATCTTACAACCCAAGAAAAAACCATTAAAAAGAAAATCAAAGCTAGAATTGAAAAGAAACTTGGATATAAATTACAGTAATTTCTAATTCTCTTTGAATTGAAAAAATAATTGCTATAATGTAATTATACTGGAGATTTGTATGACCTATCCGTTTTATCAAGAAAGCAACAAAGACGAAATTCAAGCACACTTAAAAGCACTTGCTGAAGATAACGAAGAAATATTCGGTCAACAAAATAGCGACTTTCCTAAAAAGTTTTTCAATCTCAACAAATATTTAACTTCTTTTTCATTTATTATAAGAAATAGTGCTTATTTTTTATATTCCTCACTTATCAATTTACTTTTTTTAATAGAACTTAAAATTAAAAAGCATATTTGGAAATCTTTATTTCTCTCTTTTTCATTAGGTTACTTATTAACTTTTTTAATGAAACAATGATTTGCACGGAGAATAATTATGGAAATTACTCTTTGGCATGGTGGACGCAACCTAGAACATAATTACAAAAACATTCAAGCTTCTCCAAAAGGCAGATGGGAACATGGTCCAGGTCTTTACCTAACCACTCATTATGAAACTGCTCGCAAATATGCTAAAGGTGGTGGAAAAACCTATAAAGTAACATTAGAGTTAGGAACTCACATAAAAGATATTGTTATACCTATAGATTCTGTTTTAGATTTTATTTCTAATAGTGTAACAAAGAGCAAGCAAAAAGAAATTCTTGAAGACATACATAATAATATGAAACGCATGAATATGACTACCCATTTACATGCCGAAACACTTATGAATTTATGTATAAATTATGAAGGTTTAAAAGGTGAAAAAACAATCTCTTTAAATAAACTACTTGTTCAACATGGTGCAGATTATGGAACTGTGGATAGATTTAGTGGTAGAGATGAAACAGTGTTTGTAGTCTTTAATTTAGAAAAAATAAAGCAAGTTAATAATATTCCAGCCAAAAATGTTTTGTTAAGTGATTTTGAAATAGATGTTTCACAAAATCTCACAAGAAAAAAACTTAGTCATTGACAAAACAACCCAACCATTATAGTTTAAAAAGATAAAATATTTTTCTTATTTTATCTTGGAGATGTTTCATGAACAAAAAAATATTTCTTTTAATATTACCGATTTTATTAGCTTACAATAATCATTCTTTTGCACAAGTAAATTCAAAAACAAGCAATGTGAAAAAAGAAGTCGTTAAAAAATCTGCACTTACTCCCATAGAAGATTATAACAATGGAATAAAATATTTGTTAGGCGAGGAAGTTACCCAAGATTATAAAGAAGCTGTTCAATCATTAACTTTTGCAGCAGAAAAAGGATTAAAAGAAGCAAACCTCTTACTTGCACAACTTTATTTTGAAGGAACAGTTGTTCCTAAAAATATTAAAAAATCAATAGACTTATACAAGGAAGCGGATAAAAATGGTTCTTTAGAAGCAGCTTACAATTTAGGACTTATTTATTATAACCAAGAGAAAAAACAAGAAGAAGCTTTTAATTGGTTTAAAAAAGCTGCGGAACTTGGTTCTATGGAAGCATTAAACAATTTAGCAGTTATGTATTATTACGGAAAAGGTGTTGCAAAAAACACTGATGAAGCAAAGAGACTGTTTCAATTAGCTGCTGAAAAAGAATTGCCACAAGCACAAAACAATATTGGATTAATTCATTATGAAGCTAAGATATTGCCCAAAAATTATGTAGAAGCATTAAAGTGGTTTCAAAGAGCAGGTAACATAGGACTGAAAGAAGCTCAATATAATTTAGGAATTATGAATTTAGTAGGTCATGGGATTGAGAAAAACCCAAAACAAGCAGCAAGATTATTTTTATTAGCAGCAGAACAAGGCGATAAAGATGCTCAATACCAATTGGGAATGTTATATTCAAAAGGTGAAGGTATTCCAAAAAAAGATGACGAGGCTATAAAATGGCTCACACTTTCAGCAAAACAAGGAAACAAAATAGCTGAGAACTTTTTAAATACACATTATAAAAATAGCAAATAATTATTTTTATTTGAAAAACAACAACAAATCATAATTTTTTTGACTATTTGATTTTTTTTATTATGATTTTTAAAAAATAAAGTTGAGCTAAAATGAAAAACAATCCTTTATATGTAAAGAAAACATATGTTGAATCTCCCACTAATAAAGGTGGTGGAGTAAAGCTATTAGCAATTGTTCTTAGTGTCTTAATAACTGGGGGGTTATTGTATTCTTTTCTTATTTTACAAGGTCCCAATTATGACTCCTTAAGAACTCCAAAATCTGAAACAAAAAAATTAAATACAACAAGTGAAGAATCTCAAGAAAACTCAAGCCCAGTTTTATCAAAAGATCCATTAAATAACAAAAACAAAGACAAAGATAATCTTGCTTATATTAAAAAAGTATTTCCAAATGCAGATTTAGCAGCACCTTACATTCAGTATGAAATTGGTAAGAAATATTTTGAAGGGGAAGAGTTTCCTCAAGATTATTCCGAGGCATTAAAATGGCTCACCTTATCTGCGAGCCAAGGTTTTAAAGATTCTCAAGTTTTATTAGGTGAAATATATTATAAAGGCTTAGATATTGAACCAGACTATAGAAAAGCATTTTTCTTTTATAAATTAGCAGCAGAACAAAACTCTCCAGAAGCAGCCTATATTCTTAGCTTAATGTATAATGAAGGTAAAGGGATTAGTAAAAATAAAGAAGAATATAAAAATTGGTTAAAAACAGCAGCATTGCTAGGACATGAACAAGCTAAGCAAGATATGCTTGCAAATGAAAACCAGGGAAATAAGAACGCTGGAAAAAACAAAAACACTTTCCAGGGTGCAGATAAGTCTGAAATTGAAAAGTACATGAAGTCTTTTGAGAAAAAACAGAAGAAAGAAAGAGAAAGAGAAATTATTTGGAATGATTAATATTTTGAATAATATTTGATATTGGAGCTAGTTAATGACTGAAAAAACTGTAGTTACAATTGATGACCAAATTAGTTATCTTGAAGCCTATTGCGAAATGCTAAAATCACAACAAAATCTTTTAGAAATTCAAATTAAATTCTTAAAAGCTGGTAAAGATATACATAATAATTTTCAACCAATGATGAACTTATTTGAAAAAATGAATCCATTTTTCCAAAATAACTCAAAATAATTAAATTTTAATTTTTTTAGTTAATATATTTTTATCTATTAAATTATCAGACAACTTTTCTTGAAAACTTCTTATTTCAAACAATTTCAAGATTTCTGTTTTTTTATTGCCTTTTAATAATTCTTCATATCCACTCTCAAGTTCTATTTTTTCATCAAATATTAAATATTCAGCTAAATCTAATTTATATTTAGGCAACGATAATAAGACATTGTTTGTATTTTTATTTGTTATTTTTCTACTACTGCCATGATTTTTGTCCCAATTAAATATTATCTTTACTTTTTTTAAATAGTCTTTTGTTTTAGATATGCAAGCAAATTCAAATGCACGACCTTCTTTATGAGATAAATCAATATATTGGTTAATATTATTATTTTCTAATATTTTTTCTATAGCTTCAGCACTATCATGAAGACATAAATTTTCAAACTTACTATTAATTAAATCTATTGGTTGAACAATCGATTTAATGTTTTTTTTAGTCATTTCTTGAACATATTTTACGAAATATTTGTAATTTTCTTCTTGGCTCATATTGTTCTTTTCTTTTTTTAATTATACTATACAAGTCATTAATTGTAAAAGTAATTTTTATGGGTCTTAAGTTTTTAAAAGTTTTTTTGCGTATTTTCTTTGGCACTATTTTTTTCACATTTGTTTTTTTATTAATTTTTTCTCATCTTTATAGAAAAGAGCATGAAAAACTAGAAGTGCAACTTGGATATGATGAAGTTGTATTTATTACAGAAAATTGGCATTCAATTTCAAAAGAACTTTATAAAATTAGAGTTTTTGAAACCTTAATAGATTTTATGAAAGGTGAAAGTATTGAATATGTGAACAAAAAACAAAGTTCTATTGCATATACCCTTGACGATTTGGGATTTCATAATCCAACTAGATGCAATATATATTTTAATATTACTGAAACAGAAGAAATTATTTGTAATTTTAAAAGCCAAGCAAAAGTTAGTGGCGATTTAATCTTTATAAAAAATAAAGACAATAATTGGGCTTGCAAATATACTGGATATCCCGAATATTCTCCCGAAAATTGCAATGATAATTTACCACAAAAAATATCTCAAGTTATTGACCAAAAATAATTTTTCATTTATTTTTCAAATATCTTATTTTTAACCTCAATATGAAACCTATTAATAAACCATATTTTATTTCTACTTTATTACTTTTATTTTTAACTGGATGTTCAACAACTCAACATGTAAGTAATAACACAATTAAGAAAATGGATGCTGAAATACCTATTTCTACAAAAAAAGTAGAATACCAATGTGAGTACAGCACTAGCCAAGCTAAAAAAGGTGGGCAATTTTATAAATCAGATGGTCCATTAGAAATCCCTATTGATTTACTTTCAGTATCAGAACCAAACCCTATTTTTGAACCACTTCATAAATGGGCAAACAGACCATATAATCGTTTAGGGCAAGACTTTTATCCCATTAAAGAAGTAGGAACATATAAGGAAAAAGGTATTGGGACTTGGTATGGTAGGCGTTATCACGGCCAAAAAACTTCAAATGGAGAAATTTATGATATGTTCCAAATGACTGCTGCAAGTCCAGTTTTGCCGATACCAAGTTATGCTAAAGTAACTAATTTAAAAAATGGAAGAACTGTAACTGTAAGAGTTAATGATAGAGGACCTTTTTTAAAAGGGAGGGTTATTGATTTATCTTTTATAGCAGCTTGCTTTTTAGACTATGCAACCCAAGGAAGCACAGAAGTATTAGTTGAAAGCATAAAGCCTAATAGTTAATTATTTTTAAGTATCCAGTCTCTTGCTTTAATTATAAATTGATATAATATTTTTTTCTACAATAATATAAAATAAACCTTATGAGATATTTTTATCATTTTTTTCTTGCTACAGCTCTTTTGTTTGCAAATACAAACTCAATAGCCCAAGCACCAGAAATGTCTTATAAAGAGCAATATGATATTGTTGACAAAAAAATTAAAAATAAAAAACTATCTGAATTTCTAAAATGGTACTTGCTTCCACAAAAAGAAAAATTTGCATTTATAGAAACCTTTTTAGGAAAATCTCTATATGTGGGTAATCATTTTCCAATAGATTTTCAAAAATCTTTTTTGTTTTTTAAAAGTGCTTCCGAAAAGGGGTTAAAAGAAGCTCAATTTAATTTGGGATTGATGTATGTCCAAGGTAAAGGAACTCAACCTAATGAAGAAGAGGCTTTAAAATGGTTTATATCTGCCGCTAAACAAGGCCATATTGATGCTGCTTTTTATGCTGGATTAGTTTACTTGAAAATAAATCAAAATAATCCAAGCTTAGAGTTTGAACAAGAATTATTAAATTGGTGGAGATTTGCAGCAGAAAAAGGACATCCTCAAGCTAAATATTGGCTAAACATTCTTGAACAATCAGTAGAAAGCCAAACAAAGCAAGATGAAAAATAACTATTATGAAATTTTAGAGGTAAGAGAAGATGCCAGTTTAGAAGTCATTAAGGCTTCATATCGTATACTTGCAAAAAAATATCATCCAGATAAAAGTTCAGAAACTTCTTCCGAAGAACAAATGCAAATGCTTAACAAAGCATATGAAACATTATCCAATAGTGAGCAAAGAAAAATTTACGATTTATATTTAATTCAATTAAAGAAACAAGAAGAAAATTCTAAAGAAGAAGAACTCTTCAAGACAACTCAAAAGCAAATTTTTGAAAAAGAAAGAGTTTTACAAGCAGAATATGAAAAAAAATTAAACAAAAAAATAAAAGAAGCAGAAATTAAAATTTACGAAAAAAACAAGCAAGAAAATATACAATCTTTTCCCCAATCAAATCAAAGCAATTCATATATTCAAAACCAACCAATATATGTTACCCCCCCCTATAATCCAAATTTTCCACAACAACCCTATCCTTATAAATACAATAAAAAGAAAAGTACAATTATAATTACTTTTTCTTTTATGATGTATTTTATTATTCTTTTTGTTATAGTTGATTTTATTTTTTCAATAAGCAATTTTAATTATTCAAAATTTATTCAAAACAATATTATCGACAAAGCTTTTATAAATCAGAAATCTTTACAACATCAAAATAAATCATTGTCAGATAATTACAATCTTGGAATCAAATCACTAGAAGAGCAAAAGTATAAAGAAGCATTAAAATACTTTTATTCTTCAGCTAAAGAAGGAAATTATTTAGCTGCAAATCAAATTGGCTATATGTACCTTAATGGCTACGGTATTAGTAAAAACCCACAAGAAGCTTATAAATGGTTTAAAGTTGCTGCTGATAAAAATCAATCAGAAGGACAATTTTATCTAGGTTATTTAAATTTTTATGGAATTGGTATTGATAAAAATTTAAAAGAAGCCCATTATTGGTTAACCTTATCATCCAATCAAGGGAATCAAGATGCCCAAAAGTTATTAGATCAAATTAATTTAAATTAAATTTTTTGAGTTCTTCTAGGAATTTCATCATTTGTTTTTTGAGATAGTTTTTTTTCAAGTTGATAACCTGCATATAGCTTATGCATATTTACCAACCCTAATTCTTCAAAACTTTTCTTCTTATCAAATAAACTTACATTGCAAAATGATATATTTAATCTTTTTACTTTTTCTTCTAAAAGAAGATCTTCTTTTAAAATCACATCCAATCTTCTACAGGATTCCAAAACAAAACTAATCACCTTATCTAATCTATGTTGGCTATAATCTTTTATTTGATAATCTGAAGAGAGTTTTTTATTATATTCTTCAAACTCTTTTTTACAAAACTTATCCCAATCTTGGTGATATGAACTTAAAGCAAATTCTTTTAATGAACTAGTCATTTTTTCATACATTTCTGCTTCTGAATTAAAATTATATAAAGTTTTACGATTTGCATCATCATCACCTATTGCATTTAGAATATTTTTTTGATTAATAGGCTCAGATATTTTTGATTGTATTGTATTAAACATTAATTTAATACCCATACTATTTCCTGGATTTAAAATATCTTCTTCTTTAAAAGCAGAATTCATTTCAAAACATATAGACATAAATCTAACATCTTCTTTTGTATTAATTGTTTGACCAGGATAAGGAAATGTTAAAAAAATTCTACTTTCAAAATTTAATTGACCGGGGTAAGAATAATTCAAGTAATAACAACTTACACTTAAAGGATGTTTTAGGTTTTCCATATTTTATTATCTATTACTAAATTAGTATAGCAAAAAAAAAGCATATTAAAAATATGCTTTGATTTATTTTTATTTTAAAATTTTTAGAATGGCAATATACTCATGAAAAATCTGGCCAACCAAGGCATAAACATACTATCAGCTATTTGTCCTTGTCCACGATATTCAATTTTAGCATCAGCCACTTTGGTAGATTCTATTGTGTTGTTTCTATCAACAAATTTTGGGTCAATCACTCCAGAAATTTTAATGAATTCTGTTGAATTTCCTATAACAATTTGTTTTTCTCCTGCAATAACCAAATTTCCATTAGGATAAAGGTCTGTAACGGTAACTGTAATAGTTCCAGTAAAAGCATTTTTACCCGCAGCAGCACCTTGGCTCTTAAAGTTATTTCCAGATTCTGCTTCTAAATCAACACCCAAAAATGATTTTCCCGGTAGTCCCGCTAATGTTGGAACAGAGGCACTACTACTAGAATTTCTAGTTACATTATTATTTGAGTTCGTAGAAGCATTGGTATTTTCCACAATACGAATTGTTAATATATCTCCGATTTGTCTTGGTTTAGGATCTGCAAATGATAAAAACATAGAAGGATTATTTGCATTGAAGATTGAGCCATTATTAGGAGGTGCTGGTTGTTTTGCTTGAGGTTTTGCTGTTGTAGGCTCAGTAATCACTGATTGTTGAACATGACTACAGCCAACTAATGAAATAATAAAGCCCAATAAAATAATAATTTTTTTCACAACATTCTCCTCTTTAATTAAAATATAATATAAATAACAAGTTTTTTGTCAAATAAAAAAGCACTAAAAGTGCAAGCCGTTAACAAATCGTGTTAAGAAAATTCTTGTAACCCAAGTAAAATCAAGATATTGAAGGATTGAATTTTACAGAAGAATTTTCTGTAATCTTGATTGACAAAAATAGCTTAATATCATAGTATGAAGCCCATGATTACTACGATAGAGACAAGATTGAGGTTAGATAAAACACAAGAGTCTGAAATAGACTCTTGTGTTGTTCTGTGGTCTAGTTATTATCGTAAAGTTTGGAAATTATGGAATAATCAGAAGTTATCTGAAACTGAAATTTATCATCAATTAATTGGATTAAATTTATTAACAAGTTATCAAGTTAAATCTATACTAAACAAGGTTAAAACTGAACACAGTAAAATTAAAGAATTAACCAAATCTCAGCTAAAGCAAAAAAAATCTAAACTAGAAAATATCAATAAGTTCATTATCAAAGAACAGAAAATTATTGATAAATATCATAAAGAAATTCTTAAGTTAAAATCAGATAAATCTTTAGATTATCCTAAAATATCGAAACTAACTAATTCAATCAAGAAAAAACAATTGGTATTAAACAATAAAAAGATTAAAATTAATAGACTTGTTAAATCTATAAATATTATTCAACAAAGAATAGCAACCAATACCTTTAAGTTTTGTTTTGGTAGTTCTCAACTATTATCTCAAAGACCAGGAAACAGTAAAGATAAATTCAGATTAAATTCTAATCAAAAGGTCTACCATGATTTAAGCGAATGGAAAAAAGATTGGAGTTTATCAAGAAACAATATTTGGTATTCCGTTGGTTCAAAAGAAAAACCTCAAGGTAATGCTGAAATTCAATACTATCCAAATGAGAAGAAATTAAGACTACGAGTTACTGAAAAAACTTATTTATCAAGATTAGAACTAATCTCTAAACAGGTAGGTATTTGTGTTGAAGATTTAATTGAAAAACAAAAATATAGCACATATCGTATGAAAGCTAGATTTTTAGAAATAGAAAATGTTGAATTTTGTGCTAAAAATCAAAATAAAATTATCCAAGCCATTAATAACAATCAACCTATTTCTGCGAAGATTTTTAAGAAATTAACTCCTAATAATTCAGTTGGTTTTTACCTTCAACTATCATTTGAAGAAGTTATTCAACCATTATCTAACATAACTTCTATGCCTTTAACCATGGGTATAGATTTAAACCAAAAAGGCTTAGCTTATTGCATTATCAAACAAGATGGCAATAAATTAAATCAGAATAATATTCAATACAAAACCTATGGATTTATACAATGGGATTTAGAGAATAAATCTACAGAGCAAAGACAATGGATAATCAGTAATGCGATAACTGCTATTTTAGCGATTGCTAAAGAGTGTGGTGTTTATTCTATTGCTATTGAAAACTTAGATTTCT
>JACCDQ010483457.1_pt1 | contig 36474 bp, 38 predicted proteins | sample 7446031 | NCBI WGS metagenome assembly JACCDQ01 (sample SAMN15323442, study PRJNA562643) | freshwater metagenome | isolation source: river surface water | place: USA:Blue River Watershed | collected 2017-08-17 | reverse complement strand
GCCCGCGCCGTCGGATCGCCAGAAGAGCCAGATGTATATCCAGCGCTACGTCGAGCACTTCCCGGCGGGCGGCGAAATGGTGATCTTCGACCGCAGCTGGTACAACCGCGCAGGCGTCGAGCGCGTCATGGGCTTTTGCTCGGACGACGAGTACGAAGAATTTTTCCGCTCGGTGCCCGAGTTTGAAAAGATGCTGGTACGCAGCGGCATCCAACTCGTCAAATACTGGTTCTCCATCACCGACGACGAGCAACACACCCGTTTTGTGGGCCGCATCCAGGACCCACTCAAGCAGTGGAAACTCAGCCCCATGGACCTGGAAAGCCGTCGTCGCTGGGAAGACTACACCCAGGCCAAGGAAACCATGCTCGAGCGCACACACATCCCCGAAGCACCCTGGTGGATCGTGCAGGCCGTGGACAAAAAACGGGCCCGTCTCAATTGCATCGACCATTTGCTGTCACAAGTGCCTTACCACGATGTGCCCCATGCCGAGGTCCATCTGCCAGAACGTGTGCGCCATCCGGACTATTTGCGCCATCCGCCGCCAGACAATATGTTTGTGCCCGAGAAATACTGAGCGCCGACGCCAATACGTCACTGCCCCGTCATATTGAGGTCACATAATGTGCGGCGAAGTACCTCATTTGCCATGCAGACAAAAAATCTCTTTGCCGCCATTGACCTGGGCTCCAACAGCTACCGCCTCGAAATCGGCCGCCTTGAAAACGGCCACCTTCGCCGCGTTGAATACATCAAGGAAACCGTGCGCCAGGGCAATGGCCTGGATGCCGACCGCAAGCTGACCGACGAAGCCATGCAACGGGGCTGGGCCTGTCTGGCTCGTTTTGGCGAGCGCATTGCGGGCTTTCGCCCGGCCCATGTGCGCGCCGTGGCAACACAAACCCTGCGTGAAGCGCGCAACCGTGATGTGTTTCTGGCGCAAGCCCGCAAGATTTTGGGCTACCCGATCGAGGTGATTGCTGGCCGCGAAGAGGCCCGCCTGATTTACCTGGGCGTATCACACCTGCTGCCCGACAGCGACGAGCGTCGCTTGGTGGTGGACATCGGTGGCCGCTCCACCGAGATGATTCTGGGCCAAGGCCATGTGCCTGACACACTGGAGTCGTACCGCGTGGGCAGCGTGGCCTGGTCAATGAAATACTTCCCCAATGGGCAGTGGACTGCAACGGCTTTCAAGACCGCCGAGATTGCCGCCAAAGCCATCCTGGACGAGGCCCTGAGCCACTACCCCCGCAGCAGCTGGGACCAGGCCTACGGTTCCTCTGGCACCATTGGCGCGGTGGCTGACGCCCTGCAGGCCAATGGTTGGCCCGAGGGCACCATCACCCCCGAGGCGCTGGACTGGCTGGAAGAAAAACTCATCAAGGCACAGCGACCCGAGAACCTGCGCCTAGAGGGCATCAAGGAAGACCGCAGACCGGTCCTGGGCGGTGGCCTGGCTGTGCTGCGCGCGGTGTTCGATTTGCTGCAGATCGAGGAGATGCGACCGGCACAAGGCGCACTGCGGCATGGCGCACTGTTTGACCTGATAGACCGCGATGACCCGCAGACCGATGTGCGCACCCGCATGATCGACTGGCTGGCCCGCCATTTTGGTGCAGATGCAGCCCAGGGCGACAGAGTGGCGCGCACGGCCATGCACTTGTACGAACAGGCCATGAACGCTTCGACCACGGCGCAAGACAAAGAGCGCAGCTTGCGCAAATTGCAATGGGCCGCCCAGGTGCATGAAGTTGGCATGCAAATTTCGCACAGCGACTACCACAAGCACGGCGCCTATATCCTCGAAAACACCGATCTGCAGGGCTTCACGGTGGACGAGCTGCACCGCCTGGGCCTTCTGGTGCTGGGCCACCGGGGAAAATTGCGCAAGCTTGAAGACCCGATCGATGACCCGGTGTTTGTGCAGCAACTGCTGGCGCTTCGGTTGGCCGTTATCCTGTGTCATGCACGGCGCGAACCCGAACTGCAAGGCCTGAACCTGCAAAAAGACCCACAGATGACCACCTACCGGCTGACCCTGCCGGGCGGTTGGGACGACCAGTACCCACAATCTGCGCACCTGCTGCGCGAGGAATGTGTGGCCTGGCAAAAATCCCCCTGGCGCACGCATTTGCGGCTGGCCACCGGCCAGCCCTGAGGCTTACACCGTGAAGGCCAGCGCCGAGACATCGTCACGGCGCTTTTCCTGGCCGCGCCACTGGTCAATATGGTGCTTCATTTCGCGCACCAGGCCTTCGGCGCCCAAGTGACGGAAGCGCTCCAGGCTTTGCATCATGCGGCGTGGTCCGAAGGCCACATTCTTGTCACCGCCCGGTTGGTCGAGCACGCCATCGGAGGCCATGAAAAACGTGGCGCACTGCTCAATACTGACCTCAAAGGCTTCCAGCGCGACATAGGGCTCCTTGCCGGGGTAGCCCAGCGCCTGCTTTTCGCCTTGCAGACGGATGACCGGATCACCAGAGCGCGGGATGATGAAGCAGTTGGTGCGTGCGCCGGCAAAAACGACATTGCCTTTGCCAGGGTTCACCTTGCACAGGCCCGCATCGAAACCGTCGTTGGACTGGCAATCGTCACGGTCCTGGTTCAGTGAGGCACGCACCAGATTGCCCAGCCGGGCCAGCGCCTCCCCGGGTTGAATGGCGGGCTGCTCGGCATAGATGCGGTTGAGCGACGTCACCACCAGCATTGACATCAGCGAACCCGGCACACCATGGCCAGTGCAGTCGATCAATGCCAGCGTGAAACTGCCCTCATGGTCTTCGGGCGTGCGCCAGTAAACATCACCGCCGACCACATCGCGCGGCTCCCACAACACGCCCACCGACTCCAGATCGCGATGCAGAAGCGACATATTGGGCAGCAGCGCGCCTTGAATGCGGCCCGCGTAGTTCACGCTGTCCATCATTTCATTGTTGAGTTCGTGCAGGGCTTCGGCACGGGCGTGGTTGGCTTCGACCAGGTAATTGAGCATGTCGGTGTTGATGCCCACCCCCATGTATTTGCCGTTCTCGGTGATGAGGAAGCCTCCACTGCTGAGGGTCAAGCCCAACTCAAGAATACGCTGCGCGGCCTCGTCGATGCTGACCTCCGCATCGAAGCTGGGAAAACTCTCCTGAAGCAACATCTTGGCGGTCCGGTTCTGATAGACCGAAAAATGCAGAGGGTTAGATGCCATCGACAAGGCTGCCTGACGATCAATCAAACCAATGGGCTGGTCGTTCACATCAAAGACTGGCACCACCATCACATCTTCGTCCTTGCGCAAGGCGGCGATCAGGGCGCCGCACTTTTCGGTTTCGGACACACTCCACTGGTGCCGCAGAATGGATCGGACTTTCTTTTCAATCATGGCTTTCACTTCCTTCAAGGGTGTTGGCAAGGACTCTGAGGCGCGCGATCAAACTCAGGCGTTCAGGCATGGACAGGTCAGCCGGCCGGATGGACAGTTGATGCTCTCCTGGAAGCTGCACCTGCAGTTCATGCCAGTGACTCTGGTCACTGGCGTGCACTTTGGTGACGGCGTAGGTACGGACGGGCAAGGGGATGCCCTTGAGCTGCAAAGGTTCGCGCTCGACCACCTCGACATAGTCTTTGACGAGGGAATAGGTTTCGTGCGAAATCAGGATGCCGCCGGGTTCGCTTTGGCTTTCAATGCGGGCGGCCAGATTCACCTCCCCGCCCAGGATGGTGTAGGCCATGCGCGTGTGGCTGCCAAAGTTACCCACGTTGCAGTAGCCGGTGTTGATGCCGATGCGTGTGATGAAAGGGTGCTGCAGCCCCTCGGCTTCCCACTGCAGGTGCAATTGCGACAGGCGCTGCTGCATCTCGTAAGCCATCCGGACGCAGGACAGCGCATCCTGCTGTGAACCCCGCGTCTCCGGATCACCAAAAAACACCATCATGGCATCGCCGATGAACTTGTCGATCGTGCCGCCATGGCGCGTGGCGATCTCGGACATTTCCGAGAAATACGCATTGATGTAATGGGTCAGGACTTCGGGTTGGATCACCGATGAGATGCGCGTGAAGCCCTGGATGTCCGAGAAAAACACCGTCAGCAATTTGCGCTGGGTCTTGATCTCGGTGGTTTGGTCGCTGTTGAATATGGATTCGTAAATCTGCTTGGGCAAGTAGCGGGAAAGCTGCTGCGCCAAACCTTCGAGTTTGTTTTTTTCGCCTTCGAGCTCATCGGAGACGCTGTGCAGCCGGGCTTCGTTCTTGTCGCTGATGCGAATCAGACGCTGTAAATTCTTGTGCAATCGACCATATTCGGTGGCCAAGTGCTTGTAGTCGGTCGCCTGAACCGTCTCGGGTTGACTGGCCAGAAGGGCATCGCAATCACGCAGGATTTCCTGCTCTTTGCTCAAAGAGGACTCTTCTGACACAAGGTACTCGCTGTCGATCTCAGAACGTCATGAGTGCAAACTGGGCTGTTTGCAATTCTTCTGAAAATTCCTCGCCCAATTCCTGCATGTTGTCATCGTCTTCGGCGTGGTGCCATTCGACACTCATGGTGTTGCCGGCGATGGCCGACTCTTCAATCGCCATGAAGAGGTCCATCAGCACTTTGGCCGAAGAGCTGTTGAAGTACTTCAGACGGAACACAAATTTGCTCGGCTGCAATCCTGTCTGCCTGAGGTAGTCGTACACCGACGCCAAGGGCGTGTCGTAAAACTTCTTGGTGTCCTCGGGGTAGGATTCGCCCTCCAGCAGAAACAAACCCTCGAAAGGTTTGAAGGTCAGCAAGGGGGTGCGTGCGGTGGCTTGAATTTCAATGTTGTCCATGGTGGTCCGTGTTCAGAAATAGGCTTCCAGGCAAAAAAAGGTGAACTGACCGTCGGGCATGGGCACCATGTCGTAGTCCCAGTTGCCATTGGCTTCGCGCGCAATAGAAATGAAGCCGACACCCGCGCCCTTGGAACCCTCCGGAGGCCCTTCCTTCAGGTGCTCGCGCATCAGGTGGGTCAGCTCCTTGCGGGTCAGGCCACGAATCGACTCCAGCGAGGTGGTGATGCGGCCCACGTTGTCGTTTTTGATCAGGTTGGCACACGTCACAAAGCGGCTACCGTCCGGCTTTTCACCAATGACCACGGTGCCATAACGCAACTCTCCCTCGTCCAATGGCACGTCGGCTGAACGCCCTTCTGCTCGGGCCGCATCCATGGCTTGCCTGACTTCCTCTTGTGGACCGATCTTTTCTTCGGAATAGCGAATAACGTTCTGAACCTGCTCCACAAAGGTGGAAAACATGCCGCGCGACACCTTGTTGTCGGTGTGCTCTATGGCCATCTTGCTTTGCAGCGCGTTGCCAATGCCCGTCAAGATGTTTTCGTTCAGGTAGCCGCTGTACGAAAAGACGATTCCGCGCGATTCCAGCGTCTGGCGCAGCGCCAGAAATTCCGCCCCATTCAAACGTTTTTGCTCTGTGCTCATGGAAAGCCTGCGTGATGTAGAGACTTGATCGTATTTTTTATTTATGACATTTTTATTTCGTAATGAATACAAATTCAGTTTTTGCAAATAACCCATGAACGGTATAAACTGTATATACCGTTTCAAGGAGATCACATGACCACGGCAACACCTGCAAAAAAGAAAACCTCCCCCGTCGCACCTGTCAAAAAATCTGTCAAAGCCCCCACCAAGACCCCGGCCAAAGTCCCTGCCTCTGTGAAGACATCGGCACCAACCCAAGCCGCCCCCAAGGTAGACAAGAAAAAAGAAAAAGTCGAGAAGGTCAAAGTGGTGCGCGACAGCTTCACCATTCCCAAGACCGAATACACCCAGATCGCTGCCATGAAAAAGCGCGCCATGGACCTGGGCCTGGAAGTCAAGAAGAGCGAGCTGATCCGCGCAGGCCTGCTCCTGCTGGGCAGCACAACCGATGCCGCCTTTCGCAAGGCGCTGGGCAATGTGCCCACGCTCAAGACCGGTCGCCCTGGCAAGGGCTGATCAGAGTTTTTCGGGCGTCATCACCGACAGGATCACGGTCTGATCCTGTCCTTCGCGCTGGCGACTGCGCAACCACCAGACCGCCCCTTTGCGAATGGCCACGGGCTCCGGGCCCATGCCAAAAAGCGTTGAGACCACAGCCCCCAGCGTGGGCTGGTGGCCCACCAACAGCACCGGGTATTTGGCCTGCGGCCAGCCCGCCGTTTCCAACACGTCCTGCACCGAGGCGCCAGGTGCCAGGGCATCGCGGACCTTGTATTTACGCCCCAGTGCCTTGACCGTCTGCTCGGTTCGCACCGCCGGACTGCACAGGATGCGCGTGCCTTCTGGTAACTGCTGCTCCAGCCATTGCGCCATGCGTGCTGCGTGCTTTTCACCGCGCGGCGTCAGCTTGCGCTCTGTATCGTGCTCACCTTCGTTCAGTTCGAAAGCTTCGGCATGGCGCCAGAGGATCAGGTCCATTTCAGTCTCCACGGTGCTTGTAGCGGGTGACCAAAGCCTGTTGTGCACCCGGTTTTCGCCCTGCACGCACAACCGGCACGTAGCGGCCATCGGGCTGCATGTCCCAGGCATCGCGCTGGTCAAGCATGTAGGCCGTCAGGCATTCGTCGATGACGCGCTGACGCAGCACCGGGGATTGCACCGGCCAGGCCACCTCGATGCGGCGCATCATGTTGCGGCTCATCCAGTCGGCGCTGGACAGGTACAGCGCTTCTTCGTCTGCGGCCCGGAAATAAAACACCCGCGTGTGTTCCAAAAAGCGACCGATGACCGAGCGCACCCGGATGTTGTCGGTCTGCCCTGCAACGCCTGCCGGCAACATACAGGCCCCGCGCACGATCAGGTCGATCTTGACGCCCGCCTGTCCCGCTGCAATCAGACCCTCGATCAAGGCCTGGTCGGTCAGTGCGTTCATCTTGATGATGATGCGGGCGTCCTTGCCATGCCGTGCGGCCGTGGCCGCCTGGGCCATCCAGCGCAGCATGCGTGCGTGAAGATGGAAAGGCGCCACCAGCAGGCGCTGCATGCGTTTGAGCGGATTCTGACTGGCCAGGTGCAAAAACAACTCGTCCATGTCGGCCGTGATGCGGGCGTCTGCCGTCAGGTAGCTGATGTCGGTGTACAGGCGCGCCGTGCGTGGGTTGTAGTTGCCGGTGGACAGGTGGCCGTATCGGCGCAATTGCTTGCCTTCGCGGCGGGTGACCAGCAGCATCTTGGCATGGGTCTTGAGTCCCACCACACCGTAAACCACCTGCACGCCAATGGCTTCAAGCTGCTCGGCCCAATTGATGTTGGTTTCTTCGTCAAAACGGGCTTTGAGTTCGACCACGGCCGTGACCTCCTTGCCGCGCCGCACCGCCTCGCGCAGCAGGTCCAGCATGACCGGGTCGCTGCCGGTACGGTAAATCGTCTGCTTGATGGCCAACACATCGGGGTCGCGAACGGCCTCACGCAAAAATGCAAGCACCCCGTCGAAACTCTCGAAGGGCTGGTGGATCGCCACATCCTCCTTGCGCAGGTGCGCCAGGATGGACGAAACGCCTTGCAGCTGGTGCGGCTGTGAGGCCTTGTATGTCGGAAACAACAAAGCCGGGCGTGACGCCAGATCAATGAACTGCGTCAAGCGCACCAGGTTCACGGGCCCGTTGACGCGAAACAGCGACTGCGAAGGCAACTGCAACTGCTGCAGCAAAAAATCAGACAACTGCTCAGAACAGCCGGAAGACACCTCCAGGCGCACCGCCTGACCATAGTTGCGGTGCTGCAAACCCTGGCGCAAGGCCGTGCGCAGGTTGTCCACATCGTCTTCATCCACCGACAGGTCGGAGTGACGGGTGACCCGAAACTGAGAGAACTGATCGACCTCGCGACCTGGAAACAATTCGGAGAGGTGTGCCCGAATGACGCTGGTCAGTAACACAAATGCCTTGCCACCACCGGCCAATCGATCGGGTAATTCGATCACACGAGGCAAGACACGCGGCACTTTGAGAATGGCGATCTCGTTGTGCCTGCCAAACGCGTCCTTGCCGCGCATATGGATGATGAAGTTCAGCGACTTGTTGGCCACCTGCGGTAGCGGGTGCGCCGGGTCGATGCCCACCGGCACCAGCAGGGGTTTAACCTCGCGGTTGAAATAGGTCTGAACCCATTGGCGCTGCGCTGCGTTACGCTCGCCGTGTGACAGCAAGCGGATACCCTCTTTTTTGAAGGCTGGCAAAAGGATCTGGTTGTAGAGGCGGTACTGCTCGTCCACCATGGCCCGAGCATGTTCGACCACATCCGACAAATGGCCAGGCAAATGGTGGTTCTTGCCGGTCAGATGGGCAGCGTCCACGTGCGCCGCCATGCGGACCTCGAAAAATTCGTCCAGGTTGGACGACACGATGCACACATAGCGCAGCCGCTCCAGCAAAGGCACGTCCTTGCGACGCGCCCAGTCCAGCACACGCGCGTTGAATGCCAGGATGCTCAGATCGCGGTCGAGCAAGGCCGGGCCACCGTCAGGCAGCAGATTGGCAGAGGTGGCTTGGACTGCCATGTACACATCCGTCAAAAGTCAATTAGATGACAAATTCTCAGCCAACAACGTGACAGCTTTGTGACATCTGTCACTCAAGCGGGAATTCAGACCAAAGCCACCAGTTCCGCCGTACGGCTGTCGCTGACCCTCCCCGCGGCAGCCCAGTGCACGATCTCCAGACGGCCATCCATGTGCTCGACCAAGGCCGTTCGGCTTTCCACCCAGTCACCATCGTTGCAATACAGCACACCTTCGACTTGCCGGATTTCGGCGTGGTGAATGTGGCCGCATACCACCCCATCGTAGCCACGGCGCTGTGCTTCGTGGGCCACAGCCTTTTCAAAGTCGGAAATGAAGCTGACCGCCTTCTTGACCTTGTGCTTGAGGTAAGCCGACAGCGACCAGTACGGCAAACCCATGCGCGCACGCAGGCTGTTGAAATGGCGATTGAGCCGCAGTGTCAACTCATAGAGCCAATCACCCACATAGGCCAGCCACTTGGCGTACTGCACCACACCGTCAAACAAGTCACCGTGCACCACCCACAGGCGCTGACCGGTGGCGGTCACATGCACGGCCTCGTTGTGAACGTCCACACCGCCGAAAGCATGGCCTACAAAGTGGCGTGCAAACTCGTCGTGGTTGCCAGGAACGTAAATCACACGGCAACCCTTACGGGCGCGGCGCAAGAGTTTTTGCACCACATCGTTGTGACTTTGCGGCCAGAACCATCGGCGACGCAGCTGCCAGCCATCCACGATGTCACCAACCAAGTACAGCGTCTCGCTGGCGTGGTGTTTCAAAAAATCCAGCAAGGCCTCGGCCTGAAATCCGGGCGTGCCAATGTGCAGATCGGAGATGAAGATTGCACGGTAACGAGGCACATCGCCAGCCTCGTCACCGTGATCTCCCGATGTTGGCAGACTTGCCATGGCCGCTTCGGGCATGTCTGCCTTCATCTCAGCAAGCCCCCAGGAAGTGCTTTCGATAACGCAATGGCAGGTCGGCAATGCGCATCATCATCGGCAAGTCGGCGGTATTGAAATCCGGGTCCCAGGCCGGTGCACCCAAAATTTTGGCACCCAGGCGCAGATAGCCGCGAATCAGCGCAGGCGGCTCCACCGTCAGGCTCTGATCCAGCTCGTCGACCGGAAGAGGCAGGCGTGGGAAGACCTGGTATTCAATGGGGGCCATGTGGGTCTGGCGCAGCTGGTGCCAGATGCTGGCAGCCAGGTCGCCGCTGACCACCCCGTTGTGCAGCATGGGGATGCTGGCGCAGCCAATCATGGTGTCGAGCTGGTTGCGCACCATGAACTCGGCCAGTGCCCCCCACAACGCCATGATGACGCCACCATGGCGATGCTCCGGGTGCACGCAACTGCGGCCCAGCTCCACCATCTTGCTGCGCACGCCACGCAGTCTCACCAAATCAAACTCGGTGTCACTGTAGGTGCTGCCGACCCGTTTGGCCTGGACAGGCGTGAGCACGCGGTAGGTTCCGACCACCTGGCGTGTGGCAGCATCTCGCACCAGCAGGTGTTCGCAATAGTCGTCAAAAAGGTCGATGTCGTGCCCAGCCAACGTGGTGCTCAGCTGAGCCCCCATTTCGCCTGCAAAAACCTCGTACCTCAGACGCTGCGCTTCGCGGATTTCATCAAGATGCCGAGCCCACTGGACTTCAATCCCGCTTGCTGCCACAGGCGCAGAAATTGGGGGCGTCGAAGCCGGATGAAGCGCCCCCCGGGGGAGATGGATCGGGGACAGCGCGAAGGTGGGGTTGGGCAGGTCTTTCATGGCGTGTTTCGGTTCATGTTTCAATGCCATGAACTTTGATTTGTACTCATGACCTGATTGGGTCAATTTGGTGAAATTTCAGTGACAAATCTCGTGTGTGTATGGCTGTTCATCCACCACATGCAGGCGATCAAATCATTTGTGGCAAGCGCCAACGCCCACTTCGACGTTGCACAATCCACAGCAGCCAAAATTGGCGCAACGCCCACTGCACCCACCACACCAGGAGCCCGGCAAACACCACATCGCTGAAAAAGTGCCTTCCCTGCAGCATGCGCACCGCACCCATGACCGCACCGCAAGCGCAACCAGCCAACACCCAGCGCCAACGCCAGCGTGGTCCGGCCAATGCACCCCAAGCCATGAGACTGAAAGCAATGGCGGCGTGGCCGCTCACAAACGAGCAATTGCGACGGCATGCATCGCTTTGGACAAACGGCGGCACGTAGGTATGAGCCCCACCCATGGTGCTGGTTTCCGCCGGGCGAGGGCGACCCACATTGTTTTTCAGAAATTCATGGGCAATCAGACCAACACCCAACACAACCACCAAAGCCCAGGCACAGGCAGCTCGCCATGCGCTGCGTCGAAGGCACCTCCAGCCCAATGCATGCGCCAGCAAAGTGCACACCACCACAGCAAATACGATTTGTCCCAGCCTGGGAACAGCCACGTACAACCAATCGGCCCAACGATCCGCGTCGGCGATAAAACGGCGCTCCCCCAGGTAAAACTGCTCACTGATTTGTCGATCAAGTTCTGGCCAGGTGATGAACAAAATGCAAAAACACACCGTCAAAGCCAGAGCGAAAGGCCAGGCAGCTGATCTTTCAGAAGGGATACGCATGGTTTATTGACCTGCTTGTTTGTCTGCGGCATCCGGTGTGGCCAGTACCAGCGTCAAATCCTGGTGCACGACCACCCAGCCAGGATGTTCGCGCAAGGATTTTCGTGACAGTAAAGCCAATTCGCCTGTTTCCGGATAGCGCAATGGAGTGGCCTTTTGCAGGTAAAAGGCAAATGAAGGCCAATGCCCCTGGGCCTGCACCACCGTTCCCGGCCATGAACGCGCTTGCAGCGCCAGACGGTATACCTGCCCCTGCAAAGCGCCTGACCACCAAGGCAGGACACCCCACGCGAGGACGAGCCCATGGACCAGAGCCGCAACCATGGTTGCGCCTCCCACGAACCATCCATCTAGACGGCGCCTGCAGTGGCCGACAGCAAATACAGCCATTGACCACAACCCCAGCACAGGCAACCAGGACACTGGCTTTGGCCCCTGCTGCAACAAACTCGCATACTCGGCGTTATTTGGTAGCCAGTGGCCCGCCTGAAGCAAATGAGGCAAGGCCAGCATCAGCCCATGCCATGCCAACAACACCCCCAAACACACATGCCAATGCACCGCAGTGGCGTGTCTGCATGCGTGGGTGAGCAGCAACGCCATACCAGGTGCCGCATAAATGGCGTAATGGGGTAACTTGGTTCCTGAAAGTGAAAAAAACACCAGTACAAATCCCACCCAGACCAGCGACCAACGCACACTGGCGTCCAAAGCCAAGCGACGCCTTTGTAACCATGCCACGCCCAACAGCGGCGTCCACGGCAGCCACAGCAGGGGGGTCACAACTGCGAAATACAACCAGCCTCCGCCATGCCCTTCCAGCGGCGCAGTAAAGCGTTCGATGTTGTGCCGCAGGAAAAAACCCTGCCAGAACGCGATGCCATGGCGCTCGAAGGCATAGATGAACCAGGGCATTGCCACCGCCGAGAAAACAGCCCAAGGACGCCAATTGAGTAGCCCTCGCCATAAGCCCCAGCGCCGCTCCTGCGCCACACAAATCACCAAAACCGCACCAGGCAGCAACAGGGCCACAGGACCTTTGGTCAAAAACCCCAAGCCGCACCACACCGCCAGGCGGCACAACACCGCTTGCTGTGGTTGCTCCAGATAGCGCCAAAGGTCCAGTGCCGCCAGCATCAGCCACAAACCCAGCAGGGCGTCAGCTGTAGCGGCATGGGCCATGATCCAAGGCCCCAGACTCGTTGCATGAACCACAGCGGCAATCAATGCTGCCTGCGCACCACCGCGTGGTCGAACAAACGCCGCCAAGGCTAGACAAGCCCCCCAGGTGGCAAGGGCTGAAGGCAGCCGAACGGCCAGCTCGGTGGGTCCAAGCAGTGCCATCGAAAAGGCTTGCAGCCAATACACGCCGATCGGTTTATCAAATCGATCCCGACCGTTGAGCGTGGTGTGTCCCCAATCCCCAGAGGACAACATTTCACGCGTCGCTTCTGAAAATGCGCCCTCGTCCACATCAAACAACCGGGCACCACCGAGTCCAGCTGATAAAAAAAACAGCATGGGCAAGGCCCACCACCAGTCTCGCCAGCGGTAGGGCTGCATCGAAGGTTCAGCGAGCGTCATGCCAACCCTCCGCAGAAGGCAGCTGTGACAGGTGCTGCACATGGTAAGAGCACGCATGCCCTTGCGCGTAATAAGTGCGCATGAGCAACTCCGCCAGTACACCAGTGCTCAAAAAGAGCAAGCCCGCCAGCACAGCAAAAAAGCCGACAAACATCAGGGGGCGGGTTCCAATTGATTCCCCGCTCAGTTTGAGTAGCGTCAGGTACGCAAGGATCAACATGCCTGAGCCCCCTACCAACATACCCAGACCACCGAAAAAATGACCTGGTCGGGTGCCAAAACGCAGGAAATACTGGATCGATAGCAGGTCAATCAAAACCCGTAAAGTCCGACTGATGCCGTACTTGGACTGGCCCTTGGCACGGGCATGGTGGCGAACCGGGTGCTCTGCCATGCGTTGCGGTGAGGTGACGGTGGCCAGCCAGGCCGGAATAAAGCGGTGCATTTCGCCATACAGTCTGATCTGGCGCAGCACCGAGCCCCGGAAAGCCTTCAGGCTGCAGCCTAAATCCTGAAACTGAAGACCACTGACCTGCCGGATCAAGCGGTTGGCCAGGCGCGAAGGCAGCTTGCGCAGCAAGAAACCATCCTGACGGTGCTGTCGCCAGCCTGCCACCATGTCCAAATCCTCCTGTACCAGCCGCTGCAGCAATGCAGGAATGTCAAGAGGATCGTTTTGCAGATCACCGTCCATGGTCACGATGAACTCGCCCCTTGCTGCATCAATGCCTGCCTGCATGGCTGCCGTTTGGCGGAAATTGCGCATCAAACGCAGTGGACGCACATGGCGACCCGTCTGCGCAGCCTTGGCCTGCAGCCTGGGCCAAGTGTCGTCGGTGCTGCCATCGTCCACCACGATCAGCTCCCATGGCCACGGCACATCTTGCAGGGCCAAGGAAACGGCCTCCACCAGGTCGGCTACAAGCTCCTGTTCGTTGTACATCGGTACCACCACCGACACAGTGCCAGCCATAGGCAACAGCGCATCGGGTGCTGTGAGCAATGCCTGGTTATTCATGAATGACCTCTCGACCCGCATGTGCTGGCACAAGCCTGAAAATGACATTGCCACCCGACCCGATCGCCCACAGCCCCATCAGTGCAGCGGGAAGCAGCGAAGCAATCAAGCAAAACACATGCACCGTCAAGACCGCCTGCACTACCTGATCCAGCGGCAAAGACAAAGGTTGCAAGGCCAGCCAGACCGCCCCCTCATAGGTGCCCAGTCCTGCAGGCCCCTGGATGGGCAGCAACGCGACCCACTCCCCACCAAGGGCAGCCTGCATCACCCGCCAACTGCTCAGCGTTTCATCACCACCCAGGGTGAGTTCCAGCAACAAGGTGACCGCCGTCAATTTGCAAAGCCAATTGGCCAAACTCAGCCACCAGCCCGAATCGGTCCCACGCCGGTGCATCCAAGGCCGCAAGCGACGCGCCATGGGATGACGTGACTTGAGCAACCGCACCCCACGGCGCCAAACCAGCACCCACGCCAACGCCACCAACAGCCCCCCATACACCGGCACCTGAATGCCCAACAGAACACCCAGCCCCAACAGCACCAGGGCGTCCTGCAAACGCAGCCACACCAGGCTGCGCCATGCCTGTATCCAGCTCACGGCCAATGCGCGTTGCAGCATCCAGGGATAGCCCATCTCTCCCGCGCGCAGCGGCAGCAACAACACGGCAGTGTTATGCAGCACAGTCATGCGCCAGGTTTGCCACAGGGACATGCCTTGACGCCACAGCCATTCATCTCGCAAACGCCAGGCCCGGCACAGCAAGCTGCATTGCCAAAGGGCCAGAGCCAACAGCCAGGCCCACACCGGCACAGACTGCACCCGATCGCGCCAGACATGCATTTGCACGTCGCGCAAGCCATAGACCAAGCCCAGCAAAGCCAGTACCCAGACCAGTCCGAGCGCCCAGCTTTTCACCGAGCCTGACACCGCCAGCTTCATGAACGCCACTGCCCCGCAGCCGCTGCCCGGGCCAAATGCCAAACTCCCCCAGCCATCACCAGCGAGACCAGCACGCGCGCCAAAACGCTGGCCACTTGACCATCGACGTGCTTGACAGCCAAATCTGCTGCAGGCAACAGTGGCACAACCATCCAGAACCAACGCCCGGCCCGTGTGGACAAACTCTTCGCCCAGGACTGGCGCCGCTCCCACCAAAGGGCCAACACCAAGGTCAACAGCCCCAAGCCCCATCCCACCAACACATCTGCCGGCCAATGGGCTCCCACCGCCACCCGTGACCAACCCACCCAGAGCGCCACACCTGCTGCCAGGCAGATCCGCCACCAGGAAACGGCCGGACGGCCCTTCATCCAGCAGACCCAGCACATCCATGCCAGCACTGACGCCACCGCCAGGGCGTGCCCTGAGGGCATCGAATGGACAAACCCTGGGGGGTGACCAAGAATTTGCAACACACCTGGCTCCAGCACGGACTGAGGCCTGGGCAAATTCAACCCATACTTTGGCAGCTGCGTCAGCACCACTCCAACCAGGAGGAGTTTGAGCAAAAGAGATCGTCGCGCCGGGTCCTGACGCGCCAGCCAGACCCCAAGCAACAACAACGGCGAAAGGTCGCCCCAAAAGGTAAGCGTGAGCCAGACTTCGGACCCGATCCAGGCTTGCTGATGTGCCCAACGCATCCAATGCGCACTGGCACCTGATTCATGCAGCAGCACACCCCCGCCGACCAACAGCAAGGCCGCTCCAATAAAGGACACATACCGGCGATCAACAGTAAAAAAGACGTATGCAGACATCACCCTGATTTCATTCTTTCTTCATGACAGTGTCATGAAACAGACAGAAGATAAAAATCATGGCATCACGCATCACGATCACTGGAGGCGCAGGCTTCATCGGATCCACATTGGCCCTGGCGTTCGCTCAGGCTGGGCACTCTGTTCACAGCATTGACTGGGTCGATGACACCGGGCGAACGCCTCAGGATCGCTACCCAGAGCCTTGGCTTCAGCGTTTGCGCATGGAGCGCATGGCACGCCTGCGCCAGGGGGGTGTAACCCACCATGTGATGGACATCGGTCAGCCAGGTCAACTCTTCGAACATCTGCAAACCACCCAACCTGCCGCCGTGATCCATTTGGCAGCCCAGGCAGGCGTTCGCCATTCGATCCAAGCGCCGATGGATTTTGTTTGGCCTAATCTGCAGGGCTTTGCACAGGTGCTCGATGCTTGCCACCGGTTGAGCATTCCACGTCTGCTGTATGCCAGCTCGTCAAGTGTGTACGGCGCTCGCCACGGTGCACCTTTTATCGAGACGGATCGTACCGATCAGCCCCAATCGTTTTACGCCGCCACAAAAATGGCCAACGAAGCCATGGCCATGGCTTATGACAGCCAATATGGCTTGAAATCCATCGGAATGCGCTTTTTCACGGTGTATGGGCCATGGGGGCGACCCGACATGGCACCGTTCTTGTTTGCACAAAATCTACGCCGTAGGCAACCTGTGCGTCTGTTCGCCGAGGGCCAGCTGTTGCGCGACTTCACCTTTGTGAACGACACAGTCGCTGCCGTCATGGGCTTGTGCCAGCTGAACCCCTGGATTGAGCATTCCACTGTGGTCAATGTTGGACACAACACGCCCATCAAGATCATTGACTTTGTCAGCCAGTTGGCCGATCGACTGGGGGTAACCGCCCAGCTGGAAATGGCGCCAATGCAAACCGCCGATGTGCCGCTGACTTGCGCCGATGAGCAGCGCCTGCTGAGCCTGCTCAAAAGTTGGCCCCACACGGCCTTGCCCGATGGCATAGATCAGTTTGTTCGCTGGCTGGACAGCTGGGACCCCTTGACCCTAACACCCAATACCTGAATCCGGGATTGACACAATAGTCAATGGGCTGTTGGCTCAGGTCGTATCATGAATTTGTCACCTTGGCCTGGAGCTCCTGGGCCTGCAGGGCAACATCAAAAACCCTGGCCTTCCCGAAGTAGTACCGGTCCAGACGCCATTCGCTGAGCATCTGCAGGGCCATTTCAAAATGGTCGTTGTTCAGCGTGTACAGGTCCTTGACCGTAAAGGAATTTTCGCTCTCCAGAGCCGTGACAAGTGCTGCCAGAACGCGGGCTTCTGAACTCAAGGGTTCTTGCTCTATGAGTCAACGAATTTTTTTGATGGTGCGCATGTGTGTCCTTGGAAGTATGGAAAGTACTTCCCTGATTTTCAGGGTTTCAGGCCAACAGCAGTATGAAGATAACGCGACAGAAATATGACTCTGCGCACCACCTATCACTGTCAATTCCTTCCAAGAACTGACGACCCGAATAACCGTTCGAGTAGGGACAGCAACCGATCACCGGCTTCATCGAGGCTGCCGTTGTTGTGCACCTCGAGTAAGTGACTGCTTTCAGGAACTTCCAACTTAACCGCACGCTTCAGACGTTCCTCAATAACTTCCTCGCTTTCGCGGCCACGATTGAGCAAACGCATACGCAGAACCTCGGTGTCGGCCACAATGTGAAGCACCGTCAAGCCGGGATAGACCTGTGCGCAATCAGGCAAATGCGCTCGCGAGCCATTGAGCATGACCCACTGACCTTGCGCAAGTGGCAGCAATTCCGAGTGGCGAATGCCATAGTGCAAACCATTGGCCTGCCAATGCAGCGCAAAGCAGCCTGCCTGCACAGCGGCATCAAACACAGCATCATCCAGGCTTTCATGGTCCTCGCCTCCGGCCTGCGCAGGCCGGGTGATGGTGCGGCGCACCCAGTGCACCGAATGCCTGGCGGGCAAGCGTGCGCGCAGCCAGGCCAGCAAGCTGTCCTTGCCTGCGCCAGAAGGCCCCACAACCACGATCAGGCGTGCGTTCATGTTTGTGTTCATTCGCGCAACTCCACCTGCTCAATCATCACAAAATCGGTGCCTTTTTCAGGTTCTACAAACAGACTCAGCCGATCAAATCTGCATGCGGGAAGATGGTCAAAGTGCGTTTTCGCTGCCACAAACAAGGCTTCACGTACCGCAGGCGTCATGCCATCAAGCGATGCTGTCAACGAAAAATGAAAACGGAAATGTTGGAGCACCCACGGATAACCCCATTGCTGCAGCAACTGGTCCTGCTCAGGCGTGAGGCTAGCGCGGCGGCGGCGTGACAGTTCGCTTTCGCTCAACGGCAAAGCCAGATGCTGCAGCCGTTTGACGCAGGCGGCGGCCACATCCTGCAAAGGCTGCGATGCAAGCGCCGGGCGCAGCGCCAAAAAATCGCACAGCATGCCCACTTGCAGAGGCGGCAACTCAAACGCACGGAACTCGCCTGCCAGCAACTGCAGCCACGACAGCACCGAAACGATGTCTTGCCCTGGCAGCAACACAAAAGGGGCCTTGAGGGTGGCGTGCCAGCCGTAGCGGCGCGGCTCGGCGGTGCAGGCCGCCTGCACCTCGGCACCCACGCCTTCAATGATCGGCATCCTCAGGTTCTGGCCCGTGGCCGCGCAGCGCCCCAACCACTGGCTACCCGCTTGCCCCCAAGGGCTGTCTGGATGCGGCGAAAAATAGATCGCACAGCGGTATGGTGTCGAATGTCTGTGTTTAGTCATGGTGGTTCACGGTCAGGGTCACGCGGTCTCCCGCAAACCAGGTGCGGGCGTATTCGATCGGCAGCCCCTGCGCGTCAACGTTGACGCTGGTCACCAGCAACACCGGACAGTTGGTCGGCTGGCCCAGCAGTTGTGCCACCTCGGCCGTGGGCATGCGGGCGCTGATACGGCTTTCCTGGCGCATGTAATCGGCCACGCCATGTTCGACCAGCGCGGCAGTGATGGAGCCACTGCGCTGCACCCCTTGCGCCAGCCGTTCAAAACGGGGTAAAGGAAAGTAACGCTCGCTCACATGCAAGGCATGGCCTTCGCTCTCGCCCAGCGTATGCAACCACAGGACAGACTGACCTGGGGCCAACTTCAGGGCCTGGGCCGGGTCGTCTTCGGCGGCCACCGTTCTCGACTGCAGCACGCGCAAACCGCCGCGCACGCCAGCCTGCGCCAGGCTCTGGCGGTGGCGAGTGCGCCGTCCCAGCACCAGATCGACGGCGAAGGTTTCTACAAAAGTGCCCAAGCCCTGCGTGGAGCGCACCAACCCGCGCTGGCCCAGATCGGCGAGCGAGCGGCGAATGGTGTGGCGATTGACACCAAACTGCTGCGCCAGCACATGCTCGGATGGCAGGCGCTCGCCAGGCCGGTACACCCCACGACCGATCGCGGCCGCCAGTTCCTGGGCGATGCGCACCCAGAAGCGGTCACGCTGCGCAGGCTGCGCCGCACCATGCTCGCTGAGCAACAAAAAAGAAATCGTCTCTGTCATGAAAGCTACACAAGGGCTGCCTAAGCTGCACGCATGTTGATGTTGTATAGACAAGCCACAGGGTGCCACGAAGATGTTTCACGCATTTGACAACACCGAACCGAACCGCCCCACACCACGCCAGGCCTGGATGGCCTTGCTGGCCAGGGCCCCGCAGTCCCTTCTTGAACAAGGTCTGGCGGCCCACCTGCCGGGCCAGTACCAGTGGCTGCGCCGTCCGGAAACCGGCCTGATGATGGTGCAGGGCCGCGCTGGCGGCACGGGCGAACGCTTCAACCTGGGCGAGATCACGGTGACGCGTTGCACCCTGCGCCTGGGTGCCTCCAGCCCCCATGCGCCAGTGGGCGTGGCCTATGTGCTGGGTCGCAACCACCAGCAGGCACAGCTGGCTGCCACCGCCGATGCGCTGCTGCAAGAGCCCCAATGGCACGAGAGCCTACAGGCCAGCCTTCTGACGCCGATCCGCCAGCACCTGAGCACACAGCATGCCCAGCGCCAGCAACGCGCGCAATCTACCCGCGTCGACTTCCTGACCATGGCGCGCGAAGCCGGTGGTGATGACACGGAGGACCAGGAATGAACACCCCCAACCTGAACACGATCGTGGCAGGGTTTGACCACGAGGCCTTTGGCAGCCAGGCGGTGTTTCGCACCGCATTGCAGGCCCTGTCACACCCGGCGCGCCCGATCGATATGCCTATGGGCGCTGCTGCGCCCACCAACGGCCACATGGCTGCCGCGGTCCTGCTGCTGGGACTGCTGGACGCCGACACCCGCCTCTGGCTCTCACCATCACTGGCCAGCAGCGATGCGGCAGCCTGGCTGCGCTTTCATACCGGCTGCACCCTGGTCACTGATCCCGCACAAGCCCAGTTCTGCTGGTTCGCCCAAAGTGATAAATGCCCTCCACTGACCGAACTGGCCCAAGGCAGCGACACCTGGCCCGACCAGTCGGCCACCTGCGTGATCGAAGTGCAGCGACTGCTGGCCGATGCTCCGGGTTGGGCCCTTCAAGGCCCTGGCATTCCAGGCGAGCGGCAGCTGAAGGTACAAGGCCTGCCCGCCGGCTTCGAAGCGCAATGGCTTGACAACAACGCGTGCTTTCCGCGTGGCGTGGATGTGTTCCTCGCGTCGCCCACACAAATCGCCGGACTGCCACGCACCACCAGCATCCAACCCCTTGTAGAGGTCTGAACATGTACGTGGCCGTCAAAGGCGGGGAAACCGCCATCCTCAACACCTACCGCTTGCTGGCCGCACAGCGGCGCGGTGATCCGCTGCAGGCCGAACTCAGCGTTGCGCAAATCCGTGAACAACTCAAACTGTCGGTGGACCGCGTGATGACTGAAGGTTCGGTCTGTGACCCCGAACTGGCCGCCTTGGCGATCAAACAGGCCAGCGGCGACCTGGTGGAAGCCATCTTCCTGCTGCGCGCCTACCGCGCAACGCTGCCACGCCTGGGCAACACCTGCCCACTCGATACCACGCGCATGCAGCCCGAGCGGCGCATTTCGGCCACCTTCAAGGACTTGCCCGGCGGACAGGTGCTCGGCCCCACCTACGACTACACCCAACGCCTGCTGGACTTCACGCTGCTGGCCAATGCGCCAGCCAACGTGAGCGAAACACCCACAGTCCCCCACACCACTGCCGAAGCGGTGCCGCGCGTGGTGGACCTGCTCAACCAGGAAGGGCTGATCGAAACCTTTTCGCCCCCCGCGGGCGATCCAGCACCCAAAGACCTGACGCGCGAACCGCTGCGCTTTCCGGCAGACCGTGCCACGCGGTTGCAGAACCTGGCGCGTGGAGACGAAGGTTTTTTGCTGGCCATGGCCTATTCCACCCAGCGCGGCTACTCGCACACCCACCCTTTCGTCGGCGAAGTCCGGCTGGGCCAGGTGGCCGTCGAAATTGAACCCGAAGAACTGGGATTTGCCCTGTCCATCGGCGACATTGAGGTCACCGAGTGCGAAATGGTCAACCAGTTCGCCGGCAGCAAGACCGAGCCACCCAAGTTCACGCGCGGCTACGGTCTGGCCTTTGGACACAACGAACGCAAGGCGATGGCCATGAGTCTGGTGGACCGCGCGCTGCGCGCCGAAGAGCTGGGCGAATCCATCGAATCACCGTCCCAGATGCAGGAATTCGTGCTCTCACACAGCGACAGCCTGGAAGCCTCGGGCTTTGTGCAGCACCTCAAGTTGCCGCACTACGTGGACTTCCAGTCCGAGCTGGAGCTGGTGCGGCGCATGCGTACCCAAATTCAGGCAAGCCAGGCCATGCCCGACATGCAGGAAAACACATGAACGCAGTCAACGACATTCCGACCGAAAAATTGACACAGGACACAGCCCCTGATGTCAACTTCGCCTACCTGGACGAGCGCACCAAACGCATGATCCGTCGCGCCATCCTTAAGGCCGTGGCCATTCCCGGCTACCAGGTGCCGTTCGGTTCGCGCGAAATGCCGCTGCCCTACGGCTGGGGCACCGGGGGCATCCAGGTCACCGCCTCGGTGATCGGGCCCGACGACACGCTCAAGGTGATCGATCAGGGCTCTGACGATACCGTGAACGCAGTGAACATCCGCCGCTTTTTCGAGCGCACCGCAGGCGTGAAAACCACCACGCACACGCAAAACGCAACGCTGATCCAGACACGCCACCGGATCCCCGAAAAGCCTCTGAATGAAGGTCAGATTCTGGTCTATCAGGTGCCAGTACCCGAACCCATGCAGCGCCTGGAGCCGCGGGAGACCGAGACACGCACCCTGCACGGCCTGGCCGAATACGGCCTGATGCATGTGAAGCTGTACGAAGACATCGCACGCTACGGCCACATCGCCACCACCTACGACTACCCGGTCATGGTGAACCACCGCTACATCATGTCACCCTCGCCGATTCCGAAATTCGACAACCCCAAGATGGACATGAACCCGGCGCTGCAACTGTTTGGTGCCGGCCGCGAAAAGCGCATCTACGCCGTGCCGCCTTACACCCGCGTGGAAAGCCTGGCGTTCGAGGACCACCCGTTTGAGGTGCAGCGCTGGAACGCTGCCTGCGCGCTGTGTGGCGCCACCGAATCCTTCCTCGACGAAATGATCACCGACGATGCCGGCACCCGTCTGCACGTCTGCTCCGATTCGGACTATTGCAAGAGCCGGCAAGACGAACAGACAAGCACCGGGCCACAGCCATGAAGCTGCAGATACGAAAAGCGACAGCAAACGACCTGCCCGCCGTGCTGGCCCTTTATGCCCAGCCGGACATGGACGATGGCAGGGTGCTGCCACTGCAAGAAGCGCAGCAATTGCTGAGCCAGTTTGCACGCTACCCTGACTACCACCTGTACGTGGCCTGCGACGAAACGCAACCGACCAATACGGTGGGCACCTTTGCACTGCTGGTGATGCACAACCTGGCGCACTGCGGCACGCCCTCGGCCATTATTGAAGATGTGGTGGTCAGCCCTCGCCATCAAAATTTAGGGATCGGGCGCCGGATGATGGAACACGCGCGTGAACTGGCCCGCCAGGCCGGTTGCTACAAGCTGGTGCTGTCCTCCAACCAAAAGCGCGAACGCGCGCATGCCTTCTACGAGTCTCTGGGTTTCCAGCGGCACGGCCTGAGTTTCCTCATCGAGACCTGACATGACCTTTCCCGACACTTCACTGCCCCTTCTGCGTGTGCGCGGCGTGAGCAAACGCTACGGCGACCGCGTGGCGCTGCACGAAGCCAGTTTTGAACTCTGGCCCGGCGAAGTCATGGCGGTGGTGGGCGAATCCGGCTCTGGCAAATCCACCTTGCTCAACGTGATCGCCACCCGCAGCCGCCCCGACGCCGGGCAGGTGGAATTCCTGGGCCGCGATGGCCAACTGCGCGACATCCACGCCATGGATGAAGCCCGACAGCGCTTGCTGGCCCGTACCGACTGGGGCTTTGTGCACCAGAACCCGGCCGATGGCCTGCGCATGGACGTTTCCGCCGGTGCCAACGTGGGTGAGCGCCTGATGGGCCTGGGTGAGCGCCACTACGGCCGCCTGCGCGCTACTGCCGAAGACTGGCTGCAGCGCGTCGAGATCGACGCTGCGCGCATCGACGATGTGCCGCGCACCTTCTCAGGCGGCATGCGCCAACGCCTACAGATCGCCCGCAACCTGGTCACCAGCCCACGCCTGGTCTTCATGGACGAACCCACCTCCGGGCTCGATGTGTCCGTGCAGGCCCGCCTGCTCGACCTGCTGCGTCAACTCACTCGCCAGATGCAACTGGCGGTGGTCATCGTCACCCACGACCTGGCCGTAGCCCGCCTGCTGGCCCACCGCATGATGGTCATGCAGCGCGGCCACGTGGTGGAGAGCGGTCTGACCGACCGGGTGCTCGACGATCCGCAGCATCCCTATACCCAATTGCTCGTTTCCTCCGTCCTGCAACCCTGATGTCCACCGCCATGCTGCAACTCCAACAGGTTTCCAAGCGTTTCACGCTGCATCACCAAAACGGCGCCGAACTGCAGGTGCTCCAGAATGTCAATCTGACGGTTTCCCCTGGCGAGTGCTTGGTGCTGGACGGGCCGTCCGGCATGGGCAAAAGTACCTTGCTCAAGCTGATTTACGCCAACTACCGTGCCAGCAGCGGCCGCATCGAAATGCGACAGGCGGACGGCCGCGTGCTCGAACTCACCGAAGCAAGCCCGCGCGAGCTGGTGCGCATGCGCCGCGAAACGGTGGGCTATGTAAGCCAATTCCTGCGTGTGATCCCGCGCGTGGCCGCCCTGGATGTGGTGGCCGAACCCCTGATCGAAGACGCCGTCGACCCGGTGGCGGCACTGGCGCCAGCACGCGAGCAGGCCCGCGCCTGGCTGGAGCGTCTGCGTATCCCCGAGCGCCTCTGGCATCTGCCACCCGCCACCTTTTCGGGCGGCGAACAGCAACGCATCAACATCGCACGCAACATGATCAAGCCGCGCCCGCTGCTTTTGCTGGACGAACCGACCGCCTCACTGGACGCGGCCAACACCCAGACCGTGATTGATCTGATTCACGAAGCACTGGTCCGGGGCGCTGCCTTACTGGGCATCTTCCATGACGCCTCGATCGGGGCTGCCGTGTCCACCCGCCGTGTCAACGTGGCGCAATTCAGGAGCGCCACATGAGCCAGGCCTTATTCAAGAACGCCCACCTGGTGTTGGCCAACGAAGTGCTGCTGGGCTGCGTGCAGGTGATCGACGGGCGCATTGCTGCCGTTGATACCGGCTCCACATCGGTCAAGGAAGGCATTGACTTGCAGGGCGACTACCTGATGCCCGGCTTCGTCGAGATGCATACCGACAACTTTGAACGCCACCTGATGCCCCGCCCCAAAGTGCAGTGGGCCGAGATGCCGGCACTGCTGGCGCACGACGCCGAAGTGGCGGCCGCAGGCATCACCACGGTGTTCGACGCTTTGGGCGTGGGCGACGCCGACCCGGACAGCTTGCGCGGCAGTACGTGGGACACGGTCATCAACACCATCGACACCTGCACGCAAGAAGGCCTACTGCGTGCCGATCACCACCTGCATGTGCGCTGCGAACTTCCTGCCCCAAACACCATTGAGTTGTTCAAGCCATTCCATGAGCATCCGCGCCTATCGCTCATCTCGCTGATGGACCACACCCCCGGCCAGCGCCAGTGGGAAAACATCGAAGTGGCCCGCATTTACTACACCGGTAAGAAAGGGTGGTCACACGAAAAATTCGAACGTCAAGTGGCCTTGTCTGCCGAGCTGCAGTACCGCTTCGCCGCACCGCACCGAGCCTGGTTTGTCGATTACTGTCGCAGCCACGACATTGCCCTGGCCAGCCACGACGACACCACCGAAGCCCATGTGCAACAAGCACATGCCGAAGGGGCAAGGATGTCGGAGTTTCCGACCTCGCTGCTGGCCGCTAGCACAGCACACCAGCTCGGTTTGCTCAATGTGATGGGTGGCCCCAACGTAGTGCGAGGCGGCTCACATTCAGGCAACGTGGCCGCAGCCGAACTGGCCCGCCATGGTTTGCTCGACATCCTCTCGTCCGACTATGTACCTGGCAGCCTGTTGAGCGCCGTGATGCGCCTGGTAGACGAAGGCATCCTGAGCCTGTCGCAAGCCGTGACCGCAGTCAGCCACAACCCGGCACAGGCCACAGGCCTGAAAGACCGTGGCCGTATCGCCCCGGGCTTGCGTGCCGACATGATCCATGTGCGCCTGGTGGATTTGCCGCAAGGTCGTCACCACGCCGTGGTGCGGGCGGTCTGGCGCGAAGGCGAGCGCGTGATTTGAAACGCATGACATCCAAACTTCTCAAGCACGTCAAAAAACTTTCACGAAGTCCAGCCACACTGGACTTGTCTATACATCGTGGGGGCGATCACCATGGCTTTGCACATTGAAAACCTGAACAAGCACTTTGCCAGTGGCAAACATGCCCTGCAAAACATCAATCTGCACATCGAGGCGGGTGAGATGGTGGCCCTGATCGGCGCCTCGGGCTCCGGCAAGTCCACGCTGCTGCGCATGGTGGCCGGCCTGCTCGAAGCCGATGCGCAGACAGGCTCGAAGATTGAAGTCAATGGTCAGTGCGTTCAACGTGACGGCCGCATCGCCGCCAACATCCGCAACATCCGTGCCGAAGTGGGCTTTGTGTTCCAGCAGTTCAACCTGGTGGACCGCTTGTCGGTGCTAATGAACGTGATGGTGGGGCGCCTGCACCGCATGCCCTGGTGGCGCGGACTGGCACGCTGGTTCAACGCAGACGATCGCAGCCTGGCACTTGAAGCCTTGCAACGCGTGGGCATTGTCGATTGCCATGCGCAGCGTGCCTCCACACTGTCAGGAGGTCAGCAACAACGCGCCGCCATTGCCCGCACTCTGGTGCAGGGCGCCCGCTTGGTGCTGGCCGACGAACCGATTGCCTCACTCGACCCTGAGTCTTCGCGCAATGTCATGGAAATTCTTTCCCGCATCCAACGCGAAGATGGCCGCACCGTGGTCGTGTCCCTGCACCAGGTGGACATGGCGATCCGCTACTGCCCGCGTGTGGTGGCACTCAACCAGGGACGTGTTGTCTATGACGGTCCCTCAGCCGATCTGACCCCGGCCCTGCTGCGCGAGCTGTATGGCATGCAAGCAAATGAGTTTCTCAGCGGCAGCGAACTTCTGCCATCTGCCCACAAACCCAGCGCCACCGTACTGCCCTGGCCTGCTGTTGCAGCCCAGGCTGCCTGATCCTGCTTTGACAACCTTCTCTTCACTGGAGCTTTTGACATGTTCAAGAAAACCCTGACCGCCATGGCCCTTTGCCTGAGCCTTGGCACCACCATGGCGCAAGACATCCACTTCGGCTTCATCTCAACCGAAGCCAGCCAGAACCTCAAGTCCGACTGGCAGCCCCTGATCGACGACATGGAAAAACAGACCGGCCTGAAGGTCAAGGCATTCTTTGCGTCCGACTATGCTGGCATCATCGAGGGCATGCGTTTCAACAAAGTGCAACTGGCATGGATGGGCAACAAGTCCGCCATGGAAGCAGTGGACCGCGCCAATGGTGAAGTGTTCGCACAAATGGTCAACGCCGATGGCACCCAGGGCTATTACTCGCACTTGATCGTGCACAAGGACAGCGCGATTCAGAACCTGGATGATGTGTTCAAAAATGGGAAGAACTTGAGCTTCGGCAACGGCGATCCCAATTCGACCTCGGGCTTTTTAGTGCCAGGCTTTTATGTGTTTGCCCAGAACAAGCAGGACCCCAAGACCTTGTTCAAGATGGTGCGCAACGCTAACCACGAAACCAATGCCTTGGCTGTGGCCAACAAGCAGGTGGACGTGGCCACCAACAACAGTGAAAACCTGGTCAAGATCCAGGAGCGCCAACCCGAGAAGTTCAAGGACATCAAGGTCATCTGGACCTCGCCGCTGATTCCGTTGGATCCATTGGTGATGAGCAAGAACGTGTCCGAGGCCACACGCGCCAAGATCAAAAAATTCATCTACAACTACGCCAAGACCGACGCCCGCGAAAAAGAGATCGTCATGAAGATCTCCAAGCTCTCGGGCTTCAAGGCATCGACCAACGACCAACTCAAGCCAATTCGCCAGTTGGACCTGTTTGGCAAGCGCAACAAGGTTGAAAGCGACACCACCATGGCCTAAACCGACAAAAAAGCCAAGCTCGCTGAGATCGACCAACAGCTGGCTGCCGTCAAGTAAACGCCCCGCCCTTATGCCGCACGTCATCGCCATGAATCCGAATACCGCACCGCATACCCTGGCCCAATCGACTGCATCCAAACGCAGTTTGGGCTGGTATGCAGGCTGGGGGCTGCTCATGGCGGTGCTGGCGGCATCCTGGGAGGGCGCAGATATGCGGCCCATGGATCTGCTGCGTGATAGCGGCAACATGGCCCAGTACGCCTCGGAATTCTTCCCACCCAACTTCTCGCAATGGCGCTTTTACTTGCAGGAGATGCTGGTCACGCTGCAAATCGCGTTGTGGGGCACTGCGCTCGCTGTGCTCTCGGCCATTCCCATGGGCTTGCTGGCCTCGTCCAACATCGCGCCCTGGTGGGTATACCAGCCAGTGCGTCGCGTGCTGGACGCCTGCCGCGCCATCAACGAAATGGTATTTGCCATGCTGTTTGTGGTGGCCGTGGGTCTGGGGCCGTTTGCCGGGGTGCTGGCCTTGTGGATCCACACCACAGGCACGCTGGCCAAGCTGTTCTCGGAAGCCGTTGAAGCCATCGACCCGCAACCAGTGGAAGGCATCCGCTCCACTGGTGCTTCAGCCCTCCATGAGATCGTTTACGGCGTGATCCCACAAGTGTTTCCGCTGTGGATTTCCTACACCCTTTACCGATTTGAGGCCAATGTGCGTTCGGCTTCGGTGGTCGGCATGGTGGGCGCAGGCGGTGTCGGCGTGGTGCTGTGGGAAATCATCCGAGGCTTTCAATACGCTGAAACATGCGCCGTGATGGCCATCATCATTGTCACCGTCAGCCTGATCGACCTGGCTTCGTCACACATCCGCAAACTTTTTGTCTGAGGTTCACCATGTCGCTGACCTTGTCCGATATCCAGCATCTGCTTGAAACCCGAGGCCAAAGCCAATACGGCATGGAGGCCGTCAGCCAGCGGGAACACGCGCTGCAATGCGCCCATCTGGCCGAACAGGCAGGTGAGACACCCGAAACCATCGTCGCCAGTCTCTTGCATGATCTGGGCCATCTGCTGGCCGCAGAGCGCGATGGTGTGCAAGAGTGGGACACTGAAAAAGACGATCTGCATCAGTTCATCGCCCTGCCATTTTTACGCGCACGCTTTCCAGATGCGGTGCTCGAACCCATCCGCCTGCATGTGGATGCCAAGCGATACCTCTGCCTCATCGATCCGGACTACTGGGCAGCACTGTCACCCGCGTCCAAGCACAGTCTGGAATTGCAAGGCGGCGTGTTCAGCGAAGCCGAGGCAGAGGCCTTCATTGCCCAGCCTTTTGCGGCCGAAGCCGTGCGCCTGCGTCGCTACGACGACCAGGCCAAGGTCAAGGACAAAACTGTGCCTGGCCTGGCGCACTTTGCGCAGCATCTGCAACAAACCAGCTACTGAGAACTGGCCTGTCTGCCCTTTCAGAGCTGCTTGCTGACGGGTCGTTTCATGCGCCGTCGTTCAAAGTGTTTGAGCAGCACGTAGGTCACCACCCCTATCAGGGCTGATCCCGCCAGAAAGCTGCCGTAAGCCAACGGCCAGGGGGTACCGTCGGTCATCATCGAAAACTCGGACATGCCCCCAATGCCCGCAAGAATGTTGATAGGCATGAAAACGACGCTGAACACGGTCAGCTGGTTCACGCGTTTGTTCTGATTGATGTTGATGAAACCGATGGTGGCATCCATCAGGAAATTGATCTTGTCGAACAGAAACGCGGTGTGGCTGTTGAGCGATTCGATGTTGCGCAGGATCTGGTTGGCGTCGGCGATCTGATCGGTTTTGAGCAAGCGCCCCCGCATCAAAAAATTCAGGGCACGCTGTGTGTCCAGAATGTTGCTGCGGATGCGGCCGTTCTGGTCTTCTTCTTCGGCAATATCGGCCAGGATGGCGGCCGCTTCCTGGTCGGTAATGGCCTCGCTCAGCACATGACGTCCCACCGCGCCGAGCTTGGCGTAAATGTTTTCCAGTGAATCGGCCGAGACTTCCACGTCGGCCCCGTACAGATCCAGCAGCAGGTCCACACTGTCAGAGATGTAACCCGGCTGCGTCAGGGCACGGCGCCTTTGCAGCCGGAAAACGGGCAAATCTTCATTGCGCAGCGAAAACAGAATTCCGCCGTGCAGTACAAAAGCCACCGACACGCTTCTGGAATCGCCCTCGCGGTCGTGCAGAAAGTTGGCATGCAGGTGGATGCTGTCGTTTTCCTCCACATGAAAGCGCGCGCTGACCTCCAGGTCGGTGGCATCAATCGGGTCCGGCAGCTCGATGCCAAAGTGGGAGCCGATGAACAGCCGCTCTGCTCTGGACGAACGGATCAGGTCCACCCAGACTGGCTTGGCACCCTCCAGATCCTTGCGGCTGGTGATCGAGACGTTGCGCAGCCGACCGTCGACCATCTCATAGACATTGACGATGCTTTCGCCGAAAGCCGGTTGACGCTCGCCAGCCAGTTCAGCCCGGCGCGCATCGGAGAGTTCCCACAAGACCTCGTTTTCGCGTGCCTGCGGCAACTTGAACCAGAGCTTTTTGGCCTCCTCCAGAGGCAAGGAATCAAGGTAGCCACCCAACTCTGAAGCGCTTTGCTTGGCGATGAAGTTCGCCATCTCGGCATCGTGCTGCTTTTGGGTCAAGGACTCCACAAAGTCATGCTTGTGCATTTGCTGGCTGCGAACCACGTCGTCCACCAGCTTTTGTTTGTTCAGCATATCGATCAATTTGTTCAGTGACATGGTCTTACCCGCAGTGCACCAGTGCCTGCCCCATGCGGATACATGCTCCGGTCTCGATACCGGGCGCCAGTGCCATGCCTGGCGGCACAAACACCAGGATGGTGGAACCGTGCTGGAACCAGCCCATCTCTTCACCTTTGTTGCAGCGGGCATCGCAGTCGATCTCGTTGGGGCCTTTGTAGCGCAGGTGCAGCAGCACATCCGCCGCGTGCAGGCGCATGCTGGCCACCAGCACCGCCGCCACAGGCACCAACAGAAACGGACGTCCATCGTGCAGACGCATGTGCAGCACGGCGCGCTCGTTCTTGCAAAACAGCTGCTCCACACGCTGCAGCGCGATCGGGTTGACATTCCAGGTGTCACCCGAGATGTAGGTGACATGCTCCAGTCGGCTGTCGTGCGGCGCATGGAAGCGGTGGTACATGCTCGACGTCAGACGCAGCGTGATGAACCGACCGCCTTCGAGTTGCTTTGGCCAGTGTTGGCAGGCCCCGGAATTGCCCAGCAGGGTTTGCAGGGTGTAGGGGAAGCCTTTGGCCTGGAACACCTGGCCTTGTTCAATGGTGCCGCAGGCGCCCACAATGGCGTCGCAGGGCGAGCTCATCACCCCGGGTCGGGTGTCGATGGTGCGTGCTCCCTGGCGCAGTTCACGGGTGAAGCATTCGTGCAGGCTGGCGAATTCTGTTTGCTTTGCATCGCTGAGGTCCAGATCACTGAACTGCCGCCAAACCGCCAGCGACAGCCTGACCACCCAGGGGTTCCTGATCTGACTCCACCAGCCCATGAAATGGGTCAGGGTGATGCGCGGAATGCGGTTGGTCAGCAGGAAGTTGAGGTCTTCCTGGTGCATCCAGTTTCGGAAGTGTTCTTTGATTTTCATCGTGGTGTCACGTCAGATTCATACAAATGGCATTGCGTCGAAACCAAGGAGGAACGACATGGATGTTTACTGGGCAGGCTTGGGTGTTCTGGCCACACTCAGCCCCGTGATCAAGCGCCGCATTGAACTCTCGCGTGCCAAACACCGCTCTCTGGCCGGCCATTCGCGCATGGCGAAACGCCTGGCGCGCTGGATGCCGGGCTACAGCCTGAGTGAAGACCGTTTTTTTGACTGCGATGGCGCGCCTGCCGAGATGGCAGCACAGCGCAAGGCGGCGTTCTTTGCACTGGCCAAAACCTTGCAGACCCGCCATGAACTCACGCTGCAGACCACGCAGGCGGCACGCCAGCACATCACCGACCTGCAGTTCACGGCCGCTTACCGCGTGCCCTTTCCGTTCAGCCGGTTGGTGCGCGAGCACCTCAAGGTAGGCGCCTTTTTGCGATCGGCTCAGGGCGTGGAAGTCACCGACCTGGACGGCCAGCGTTTTTACGACCTGACCGGTTCGTACGGCGTCAATGTGTTTGGCGCCGACTTCTACAAAGCAACCATGGCGCGCGGCATGGCCACCGCCCAGGCTCTGGGCCCTGTGCTGGGTGCTTACCACCCCTGCGTGGCCAGCAATGCCGAGCGTTTGTGCCAGCTGTCGGGCATGGACGAGGTCTCGTTTCACATGTCGGGCACCGAGGCGGTGATGCAGGCCGTGCGTCTGGCCCGTTACCACACCAAGCGCAAAAACCTGGTGCGCTTTGCGGGCGCCTACCACGGCTGGTGGGAAGATGTGCAGCCCGGCCCGGGCAACCCGCTGCCTCCGCGCGAGACTTACACCCTGGCCGACATGAGCGAGCGCAGCCTGCAGGTTTTGCGCACCCGCAAAGACATTGCCTGCGTGCTCGTCAATCCACTGCAGGCCTTGCATCCCAACAAGAACGCGCCCGGCGATTCCACCCTGGTGGACAGCAGCCGCAGTGCCGCTTACGACCGCGCCGCCTACACCGCCTGGTTGCGCCAGCTGCGCGACGTTTGCACCGAGCGCGGCATTGCACTGATTTTCGACGAAGTGTTCCTTGGCTTCCGTCTGGCCAAAGGCGGCGCCCAAGCCTACTTTGGCGTTCAAGCCGATCTGGTGACTTACGGCAAAACGCTGGGCGGCGGTTTTCCTGTCGGCGTGGTGTGTGGCAAGCGCGGCTGGATGAAACGCTGGCGCGAAGAGCGTCCAGCCGATATCTGCTTCGCACGTGGCACCTTCAACGCGCACCCGGTGGTGATGGCGTCCATGTCTGCTTTTCTGGACCAGCTGGACACCCCCGAAGTGCAGGCGGTTTATGAAGGATTGGACGAACGCTGGAATGCACGCGCACAGCGCTTCAATACAGCCATGCAAGCGCATGACCTGCCGGTGCGTGCGGCCAACATGTCCAGTGTCTGGACAGTGAGCTACACGCAAGCGAGCCGCTACAACTGGATGCTGCAGTACTACCTGCGTCTGCATGGTCTGGCCTTGAGTTGGGTGGGGACAGGTCGCCTGATCTTCAGCCTCAACTACAGCGAACAGGACTTTGACGCCGTGCTGGAGCGCTTTGTGCAGGCAGCCAAGCAGATGCGCACTGACGGCTGGTGGTGGCCATCGCCTGAACTGAGCAACAAGGCGATCCGCCGAAGCATCCTGCGCGAAACTTTTGGCTTCAAGCCGCGTTGAAAGCGACCACGCCCGGCACACCCGGGCATGGTCTGCAGATCAGCGTGTCTGTTTGGCCAAATACACTTCGGCCTCGGCTGCCACTTCGGCGGCTGTGGCATAGCGCTTGCCCTGCAGCAGTTGCCAGGGCGCCTTGTGGTAGAGGTAAACGTCGTGCAGCGGGTCGGTCAGGATCTTGCTCATCCAGGCCAACGCTTCTTGTGGCCCCTTCAAAATCACCAGATGCACGGTGCGAAACAGCAAGGCGCCAACGCCAAGGTACAGCCATGCTGTGCCCACGGCACGCAGGAATTCATACCACCCTTCATGCTCAGGCAGCAGACCAAATAGACCGGGATGCATGTAAATGGCCATGGGCAGCAAGGCCCAGATGCTCAACAGCACCATCTTGCGGCGCAAGTTGAAGCCGACCTTGATCTCTTCCTTGTAGTCGTTGGTGGCCTGGTTGATCTCGTCGTAGCCCAGCGGTTCAAAAAAGAAATGTCCAGCCTGGCGTGAAGTCATGGACACCAACCAACCAATCAGCGCTGACCACACCGGGTCAATGAAGAGCATGGCATAGGCCACCAAAAAGCTCAGGGCGCTGAGCAGGTGCAGCGACTGGTTGATGCGGCAGTGGTGGTAGTAACGGTGGTCGTCCCAGCGTTGGACGCGGAGAGTCTGAAAAAAGTTTTTCACGAGGCAGCCTCACAATGGTGGTGCGCACATCTTGACCAGACTGTGTGAAAAAGCGGTGACAAAGCCACTGTCACCACAGAGTCACCGGCGTTTCAAAATTTCTCCATTTTTGTCATCAAGCCGTTAAAGAGCCTGGTCACCATGAACGCATGGACTCTTCTGACCGCGACCGCATTTTGGTCGAGCACTTCCTGCCGCCTCAGCAATCCCTGCGCATTGCCGTGGTCACCGAGACCTGGCCACCCGAGGTCAACGGGGTGGCCCTGACACTGGCCAAACTGGTGCATGGCCTGTGCCAGCGCAACCATGCGGTGCAACTGATACGCCCCCGACAGGACAAGAACGAGACGGCACTCGTGCAGGACGACATGTCCGAGTTGCTGCTCACCGGCCTGCCGATTCCGCGCTACCCGCAGCTCAAGCTGGGCCTGCCCAGCAAGAAAGCGCTGATCCGGGCCTGGACCTTGCGTCGCCCGGATCTGGTGCACATCGCCACAGAAGGCCCATTGGGCTGGTCAGCCTTGCAGGCCGCACGGCGCCTACGGTTGCCTGTCACTTCGGACTTTCGCACCAACTTCCACAGCTACAGCAAGCACTACGGCGTGGGCTGGCTGCGCAAGCCCATCGTGGCTTATCTGCGCAAGTTCCACAACAACACCGCCTGCACCATGGTGCCCACACACCTGCTCAAGAGCGAGTTGCAAAAACTGGGCTTTGACAATCTGCGCGTGGTGGCGCGCGGTGTCGACACCGGCATGTTCCACCCTCGTCACCGCAGTGAGACCCTGCGCCAAAGCTGGGGTGCCGACGACAAGACGCTGGTGCTGCTGTCGGTGGGCCGCCTGGCGCCAGAGAAAAATCTGGACCTGGTGGTCAAGGCCTACCAGGCCCTGCGCGCCGCGCAAAGGCCAGTGCGTCTGGTGTTTGCGGGTGACGGTCCTGACCGAGCAGAACTGCAAGCACGTTGCCCCGATGCGGTTTTTCTGGGCATGTGCGACCACCAAACCCTCGCTGCGGTCTACGCCAGCACTGACCTTTTTTTGTTCCCAAGCCTGACCGAAACCTTTGGCAACGTGACGCTGGAAGCCTTGGCCAGCGGCACACCCGTACTGGCCTTTGACAGCGCTGCCGCGTCGGAGCTGTTGCACAGCGAACACAACGGCTGGCTGGTGCAAGGCGAAAGCGAAGAAGATTACCTGGACAAGGCCCTGGAGGCCACCCGTGACACCACACGCTTAATGGCCATGCGCACGCCAACCAGCGAAAGTGTGGCTGCGCTGGATTGGGTGCAGATCGTCATGCAGGTGGAAAACATTTTTCTGCAGACGCAGACCACTGCCCCGCAAGCCTGAAACCGCGGTCGTCTGTTAAGTGATGCGACGTCGCAGGGGCCAGCACACTGGCCACATGCCCAACAGCAAGACCAGCGCCAATATCAACATGATGACCCACAATGGAATGCCCAAGGCCAGTGTTCCGCTGTAGAGCGCCAGCATCAGCAGCACCGACGCGTTTTCATTGAAGCCTTGCACGGCGATGGACCGACCGGCACTCAGGATGCTGGCGCCACGGTGCTGCAGCAAGGCGTTCATGGGCACCAGCAGCATCCCCCCCACGGCCCCCGCCAGAATGAGCAAGGGGATGGCCAACCACACCCATTGCACCCAACACATGAGCGGCAGCAATGCGGCCAGCACCAGCCCCATGGGCAAGGCCTTGCGCGCCGAGTGCAGCTGGTAGCAGCGCCCGGCCAGTGCGGCTCCCGCAATCACGCCCACAGCCACCAGCGCCTGCATGTAAGCGCCTTGCGCCAGCCGCAGGCCCAGGCCCTGCTCGGCCCACAGCAGTACAGCAAACTGCATGACCGCACCAACGCCCCAATACAGGGTGGTCACGTACAGGGACACACCGCCCAAAGGATCACGCCAAAGTTGAAGGTTGCTTTGCCAGAAGTTGCGCCACGACACGTTCGCCCAGCGCAGAGGAACCCGACGCGCTTGGCCAGGTACTGGCCGGATGCCGGCGTTGAGCAGGGCGGCCACGCCATACACCAGCACCACCACCGCAAAACCATGCAGCAGTTGCGTGGGCATGCCTAACACACGGCCAGACCAAGCCTGCAAATCTTGCACCCACCCAGCAGGCCCTTGCCAACTGACCAGCACACCGCCCAATGCCGCCCCCAGGATCACCGACAGCACCACAGACACTTCTAGCCAAGCATTGGCGCGCACCAGCCAGCGCGCCGGCACCGACTCGGTCACCAGACCGTATTTGGCGGGTGCATAAGCAGAGGCGGCCAGACCGATCGCAGCAAAAGCCAGGGCCGGGTGCATTCCCATGAGCATGAGCACCACGCCCGTCAGTTTGAGCGCATTCATGGCCGCCATCAGGCGGGCCTTGGGAAATGCATCGGCCAGCGGCCCCATCAGTGGTGCCAGCACCACATACGCCAGATTGAAAGCGAATTTGAGCAAAGGCGCCCACCAACCTGGATAGCCTTGCTCCTGTAAAAAGCGGATGCTGACGATCAGCAGTGCGTTGTCAGCCAGACCCGAGACAAACTGCGCCCCGATCAGGTAATAAAAACCCGGTGGCATTCGGCTCGGGATTGGGCGCTGCATTCCCCTCAGACCACGGACAGTTCCGCGTTCAACGGCTGCGGTACAGGCGCAGCCGTTTGTTGCGCCACGCGGGCAATGGACTTCACCAGGGCATTGCGGCGACCGATCCCTTGGTAGGCGATCCCCAGCTCTTGTAAGGCCACGGGGTTGTAGAGGTTTCGACCATCGATCACGTAAGGCACACGCATAGCGGCCTTCATGCCCTCGAAATCGGGGTTGTGGAAATTCTTCCACTCCGTGACCACCAGCAAGGCATCGGCGCCACCGAGTGCCTGCATCTCGCTGTTGGCCAGCCGGAAATGTCGCAGCAGTTCGGGTTGTTCCGCCATGTCCAAAGCCAGGGCCATGCGCCCCTCTTCTCTGGCAATGGGGTCAAAAGCGCTCACCGTGGCGCCAAGCTGCAGCAAACGGCGCACGATGCTCCGGCTGGGAGCTTCGCGCATGTCATCGGTGTTGGGCTTGAACGACAGGCCCCAGACGGCAATATGGCGGCCGCGCAAATCTTCGCCCATGACTTCGATCAAACGGTCCACGAGCATGTATTTTTGCCGCTCGTTGACTTGCTC
>JACCDQ012040738.1_pt1 | contig 36485 bp, 32 predicted proteins | sample 7446031 | NCBI WGS metagenome assembly JACCDQ01 (sample SAMN15323442, study PRJNA562643) | freshwater metagenome | isolation source: river surface water | place: USA:Blue River Watershed | collected 2017-08-17 | reverse complement strand
CATCTGCGCGATATCCTTCGAAAACTTCAGGAAGTCGTCGTTCTTCGACACGAAGTCGGTTTCGCAGTTGATCTCAACCAGTGCGCCGACACCGCCGGCGATATGGGCCGCGACCACGCCTTCGGCGGTAATACGCGAAGCCGCCTTCGACGCCTTGCTGCCCAGCTTGACGCGCAGGATCTCTTCGGCCTTGACCATATCGCCATCGGCTTCGGTCAGCGCCTTCTTGCACTCCATCATCGGCGCATCAGTCTTCGCGCGCAGTTCGCCCACCATTGCTGCAGTAATTGCCGCCATCGTTATCTCCTAATCATTGCCGCCAGCAGGCGGCCAGAATCAATATCGTTGCATGCTCTCCGGGCAACCGGCGCGCGCCGCGCCAGCCGATCGCCCGAAAAAAAGGGGCGAACGCACGTTGCCCCTGATTTTCTGCCCGCTTGCGGGCAGTCGACTCAGGCCAATCAGGCCTGGTCGCTCACCTCGACGAACTCGTCTGCGCCGCCCTTGACAGCCTCGACGATATCGGCGACCGAGTTCGCACGGCCTTCGAGGATCGCGTCAGCGACACCACGGGCGTACAGAGCGATCGCCTTCGACGAATCGTCGTTACCCGGGATCACGTAGGTGACGCCATTCGGCGAGTGGTTGGTATCGACCACGCCGACGACCGGGATGCCGAGCTTGGCAGCCTCGGTGATCGCGCCCTTGTGGTAACCGACGTCGATGACGAAAATAGCATCCGGCACACCGTTCATGTCCTTGATGCCGCCGATCGCCTTCTGCAGCTTGTCCAGCTCGCGACTGAACATCAGCGCTTCTTTCTTGGACATCTTCTCGACGGAGCCGTCAGCGATGGCAGCTTCCATGTCCTTCAGACGCTTGATCGAGGTCTTGATGGTCTTGAAGTTGGTCAGCGTGCCGCCCAGCCAGCGCTGGTCAACGTAGGGAACGCCGGCGCGCTGCGCTTCGGCGGCGATCAGGTCGCGTGCCTGACGCTTGGTGCCGACCATCAGGATCGTGCCGCGGTTGGCCGACAGCTGACGAATATATTTCATCGCTTCCTGGAACATGACCATGGTCTTTTCCAGGTTAACGATATGAATCTTGTTGCGATGACCAAAAATGTACTGGGCCATCTTCGGGTTCCAGAAGCGGGTCTGGTGACCAAAATGGACACCGGCTTCCAGCATTTCGCGCATAGTAACGGACATGTTTTCTCCAGGGTTGGGTCTTGAGTCCGGCCAGTAACCCGACCGTTTGATACGGCAGGCACCCTTTGACGGCGCGGACTCGCGATTTACACAATGAACCCGGAGCAGTCACCCCGGGTCCGTTCGACACACTTGTCGGCCTTGAAATAAGCCGGCCTGACAAGCTAACCCGCGATTCTACCCGAAAACTACCGAAATTTACAAACATCCGACCCATCACCCCTCCGCCCCCAATGCGTCAAGCATCGGGCCGTCACCCAGCCGACGTCTGTCCGTCAGCCGGCAGGCAACCGTAACCGACCAGCGGGCGACCGGCAGGCGACCAGCCGACGGCTAGACTATAATTTTGCCTTTCCTCACACGAGCGCGACCGCTCCTCCTCGGCGGCGCCTGACCATTTCCATCATGGGCAACATCACCATCAAGACGGCGGAAGATATCGCGGGCATGCGCGTCGCCGGCCGTCTCGCTTCAGAAGTTCTCGACTTCATTACGCCGCACGTACGGGCTGGCATCACCACGGGCGAAATCGATCAGCTGTGCCACGACTACATGGTGAATGTGCAAGGCACGATTCCAGCGCCGTTGAATTATTGTCCGCCCGGCTACACGCCCTTCCCGAAATCCATCTGCACGTCCGTCAATGATGTGGTCTGCCATGGCATACCCGGCGACAAGCTGCTCAAGCAGGGCGATGTGGTGAACATCGATATTACGGTGATCAAGGACGGCTACCACGGTGATACGAGCCGCATGTTTTACGTCGGCGAACCGTCAATCTTGTCCAAGCGGCTCGGTGACATCACCTATGAGTGCATGTGGCTGGGAATCTCCAAGATCCGCCCGGGCGCCCATCTGGGCGACATCGGCCATGTCATTCAGCAGCATGCTGAAAAAGCCGGCTTCTCGGTAGTGCGCGAGTTTTGTGGACACGGCATCGGCAAGGTGTTCCACGAAGAGCCGCAGGTACTGCATTACGGTCGCCCCGGCACGCTCGACCAACTGGTGCCGGGCATGATCTTCACGGTGGAGCCGATGATTAACGCCGGACGGCGTGAAATTCGCGAGATGGGCGATGGTTGGACCATCAAGACGCGTGATCGCAGCCTGTCCGCACAATGGGAACACACCGTGCTCGTGACCGAAACCGGATACGAGGTGCTGACCGTATCGGCCGGTTCACCGCCGCCGCCGCCATTCATCGCCGCACAAACGGCGACTGAAGCCAGCGCATCGTGACATGGACATGCTCGCTCCGTCCCTCAGGGAGCAGCTAAAGGAAGGTCGGCGCGCAATCGTTGCCGACTACGAACGCGACCATCGCCCGCAGCGCTTGTTGCAGCGCCTCTGCCAGCACACCGACGAGATGCTCGCGCTGGCCTGGCGCAGCTTCCGGATGCCGGAGGGCGCCGCATTTGTGGCGGTGGGCGGCTACGGCCGCGGAGAGCTCTTTCCCTGCTCAGACATCGATCTGCTAATCCTGCTGCCGCAGGCGCCGGATGCGGCGCTCGGTGAAAAGCTCGAGCAGCTTGTGCAGTTGCTGTGGGATCTGGGTCTTGAGATCGGCCACAGCATCCGCACGGTGGATGAGTGCCTGACCGAATCCGCCGCGGACATCACGGTACAGACCAGCCTGCTCGAGGCGCGTCTCATTGATGGCAACCGCGCGCTGTTCGATTCGCTGCGCGAGCGCTTTGCTCACGCGATGAATCCGCGCGCGTTTTTTCAGGACAAAGTGCTTGAGCTGAGGCAGCGGCATGTGAAGTACGAGAACACGCCCTACAGCCTGGAGCCGAACTGCAAGGAAAGTCCCGGGGGTTTGCGCGACCTCCAGGTGATCCTGTGGGTCGCACAGGCCGCTGGCCTGGGCAATTCCTGGCGCGAGCTTGCTGCCAGCAACATGATCACCGCAACGGAGGCCCGGCAGATCGCGCAGAAAGAACGCGCCTTCAAGGAAATCCGGATTCGTCTACATCTGCTCGCGCGCCGCCGCGAGGATCGCCTGGTGTTCGACCTGCAAGGGCCGATCGCCGAGGCCTTCGGCTTCAAGAGCACGCCGGAGCGGCGCGCCAGTGAAGTGCTGATGCAGCGCTATTACTGGGCAGCGAAAGCCGTCACGCAACTCAACTCCATCCTGCTGCAGAACATCGAGGCACATCTGTTCCCGCAGGCCGGGGTGTCACGCCCGCTGAACGAGCGCTTTAACGAACTGAACGGGCTGATCGACATAGCAAACGATCGCGTGTTCGAAGACACGCCATCGGCGATGCTCGAGATTTTCCTGCTACAGCAGCGTCACCGCGACCTGAAGGGAATCACCGCGCGCACACAGCGCGCGCTGTGGCATGCGCGTTTCGGCATCGACGCCACTTTCCGCCGCAACCCGGACAATCGCCGCCTGTTCTTGCAGATCCTGCAGGCACCCAAAGGCGTTACCCGAGCGCTGCGAGCGATGAACCAGCTATCCATTCTGGGTCGCTATCTGCCCAACTTCCGCCGCATCATTGGCCAGATGCAGCACGATTTGTTCCACGTTTACACGGTGGACCAACATATCCTGATGGTGGTGCGCAACGTACGCCGGTTCGCCATCCCCGAGCATTCGCATGAGTACCCGTTCTGCAGTCAGCTGATCGCGAATTTTCCACAGGCCTGGCTGATTCATGTCGCCGCGCTGTTTCATGACATCGCCAAGGGCCGTGGCGGCGACCATTCGGTGCTCGGCATGGCAGACGCGCGCCGCTTCTGTCGCGACCATGGGCTGACGAAAGACGATACCGATTTTGTCGTGTTCCTCGTCGAGCACCATCTGCTGATGTCGCAGGTCGCCCAAAAACAGGACCTGTCCGATCCGGACGTCATACGCGCCTTTGTCGACACGGTGAAAGACGAGCGTCGGCTGACTGCGCTCTACCTGCTGACCGTCGCTGACATTCGCGGTACCAGCCCGAAGGTCTGGAATGCGTGGAAAGGCAAACTGCTCGAAGACCTGTACCGGATGAGCCTGCGTGTGCTGGGCGGCGAATCGCCATCTGCGGACCGCGAACTGAAAAACCGCCAGCAGGAAGCCATGGCGACGCTGCGACTGTTCGGCCTGCCGTCGGACGTCCATGAGCCTTTATGGAAAAACCTCGACGTTGGCTATTTCCTGCGCCACGATGCGTCCGAAATTGCATGGCAGACTCGCGTACTCGCCGAACATGTCGATAGCCCGCGCGCAGTGGTGCGCTGTCGCCTCGGCCCGATCGGCGAGGGCCTGCAGGTGGTGGTCTACCTGCGCGACCGCCCTGACCTGTTCGCGCGCATCTGCAGTTATTTCGACCACAAGAATTTCAGCATTCTCGACGCCAAGGTGCAGACGACCCGGCATGGCTATGCACTGGACACTTTCGTGGTCAGCGAGCCAACATTCGCCGACAACTACCGTGAACTGATCGCGCTGATCGAGCATGAACTGGCACGTTGGCTGGAGACCGATGGCGAACTGCCGGCACCGATCAAGACGCGCGTGTCGCGCATGTCGCGCACGTTTCCGATGACGCCGACGGTACATCTGCAGCCGGATGAACGCGGCCAGTATCATTTGCTGCAAATCTCCGCCTGCGACCGTACCGGCCTGCTGTATTCGATCGCCAGCGTACTCGCGCGCTACAAGGTGAATCTGCACACGGCGAAGATCACCACGCTGGGCGAGCGCGTCGAGGATGTCTTCCTGCTCGACGGACCGACGCTGTCCAACGCACGTACGCAGATTGCGCTCGAATCCGAACTGCTTGACGCCTTGCGCATATGACCCCGATCGCGGCGGCGACCGTAGCCGCCGCATTTTATTTGCAATGACAACATGACCGAACCTGTACGCCTGTCTAAACGCATGTCCGAACTCGGATTGTGCTCGCGCCGTGAGGCTGATGAGTGGATCGCCAAGGGCTGGGTCCGGGTCGATGGACAGGTCATCTCCGAACTTGGCAGCAAGGTGCTGGCACACCAGAAAATCAGCATCGAGCGCCAGGCCCAGGCCGAACAGGCACGCCGCGTCACCGTGATACTGAACAAGCCCATGGGTTTCGTCAGCGGACAGGCCGAAGATGGCTACAAGCCGGCATCCACGCTGGTTCGCCCCGAAAATCGCTGGTCCGAGGACAGTGCGCCAATTCAGTTCTCCGCTGCGCAGCTGAAAAGCCTGGTGCCAGCGGGCCGGCTCGATATCGACTCGGTCGGCCTGCTCGTGCTGACTCAGGACGGACGCATTGCCAAGCAGCTGATCGGCGAAGACAGCGGCGTCGAGAAGGAATATCTGGTGCGGGTGGCCTACCTGAAACCCGGACGCCTGCCCGATGCTGACCTGAAGCGCCTGAACCATGGACTGTCACTCGACGGCCAGCCCCTGCGTCCGGCCAAAGTCAGCTGGCAAAACGACGACCAGCTACGCTTCGTACTCCGGGAGGGAAAAAAGCGGCAGATCCGGCGCATGTGCGAACTTGTCGGACTGAGGGTGCTTGGACTCAAGCGGGTGCGGATCGGCCAGCTCAAGCTCGGCAATCTGCCCGTCGGCCAGTGGCGCTATCTGCGCGACGACGAGCGCTTTTGACCCGAGCCAGGCCGGCACTCAAGCAATGTTCCAGTGCGAGACGCTGAACGTCATTGATTCCGCCTCGCGCCGCCAGGTCACCGCCTGGCCTGACACCGCCAGGTACCAGGTCTGCATGCCACCACGTGGCTTGGGTAGTGCAAAAGCCGCCGGCGTCAGCACGGCGGCGCACCAGCCCGGCTGAGGATCCCGTACCGACTGATAGACGATCGCGCCGGCACCGGCATCGCGCGCCACGCGCGCAAACGCCTGTGTGGCCACATAGTCCGAGCGGTGCCGCCACAATGCGCGGTCAGCGTCAAACGGTGGCTGGCGCAAATCAACAGCGTCGGTCGCCAGTTCGACGCTGAAAGCACTGTGCGCGACCGGGTCGAGTCGCTCGAGTTCGGGCGCATCCCGCAGGAAACGCCAGCGCCAGTAACCCAGTTCGGCGCCGGCGGTCTGAATCGACTGCGCGCCGTAAAAAACGCCGGGGTCGGTGATGCCACGAAAGCGCGATCCGCGCCGCAACGGACAATAGCGGAACGGTGTCGCCAGCAGATAGTCGAGCCCCCTCAGATCCGTAGTCAGACGCGGCTTGCTGGACTCTAGCAGGGATTCGAGCACATCTTGCTCATCGCGCGTGTCGACCAGTTTCATGGTCGCGGCGATATGCTGCGACTCGACGATCCGCCAGGCGACGGCGCGCCAGGGCCGCGTCTCAGACGAGACCGCGGGAGGCGTCCAGGTAGTGGACGACACGGACCAGCCCTTCAGCCTGCGCAAGCAAATCGATGGGACGCGCACTCAGCGCACGATTGTCACTGTCGAGCCAGCGGCGAGCCGCCTGTTCATTGCCGACAATCGAGTCGAGTGAGCGAAATACACGTACGAAGATCAAGGCCAATTCCCACTCCTTGCGGCGCTGATCAAGGCGGTAATCGCCGCTGTATAAGCGGGTGATGGTCGGCGGGCTGACGCCAAGTATTCTCGCCAGCAACGCATGGGAGATGCCCAGACGATCTGCCGCACGCACTACCGCCTTGCTCAGAACCGCCGATGCTTCGGCTTGATCGGCACGACTTTGCTCATATGCAATCATGCACCCCCCTTTCCCAAGAAAGGCTAGCATAGCTTTCTTTCCTTAGAAAGGAAGATTGTCACAAAGTTGTCGATTTACCGCATCATTGCGCGATTCAACGAGCGATTAGTCATCTGCGGCCGCGCCAAGCGACGGAAACAACACCTCGGTATACCCAAAGCGGCTGAAATCCCTGACCCGCATCGGGTAGAGCATGCCGATCAGATGATCACATTCGTGCTGTACCACCCGCGCGTGAAAACCTGCCACCTCGCGCACCAGCGACCGACCAAAGGGGTCGACGCCGCTATAGCGCAATCGCGCATGTCGCGGTACCCAGCCGCGCAAACCGGGAACGGACAAGCATCCTTCCCAGCCCTCCTCCAGATCATCGGACAAAGGCTCCAGCACAGGATTGAGCAGAACGGTCTCCGGGACCGGAGGGGCGTCAGGATATCGTGCGTTTTGCCCGAATCCGAAGATCACCAGTTGCAGATTGATGCCGATCTGTGGCGCCGCCAGGCCGGCACCGTTTGCCGCATGCATCGTGTCAAACATGTCGGCAATCAATGCGTGCAGCTGCGGTGTGTCGAACTCGGTGACCGGTTCTGCCACGCGTAACAGTCTCGGATCACCCATTTTCAGGATTTCGCGTACCGCCATCTCGTGCTCCCTTCAACCGCGTTGCGCGAGCCAGTCGGCGAATGCAGCGCCCGTCTCCGGATGCTGCAGGCCGATCTCGACCGACGCCTGCAAATAGCCGAGCTTGGATCCGCAGTCGAAGCGGCGCCCGTGGTAGCGATATGCGAGCACGGTCTCATACTGCATCAGCGCCTCGATGCCATCGGTCAGCTGGATCTCTCCGCCGGCGCCCTTACCGAGTTTTTCGAGGCAGGAGAACACGCGGTTGGTCAGCACATAACGGCCGACCACGGCCAGTGTCGATGGCGCGACGTCCGGCGCGGGCTTCTCGACAATGCCCTTCACTTTCTCGAGCCGGTCCGCAAACGCCTCGGTACTGACGATGCCGTACTGTTTCGTATGCTCCCGCGGCACATCCTGCACCCCCAGAAGACTGGACTGCTCGCGCGCGAACTGCTCGCACATCTGCGCCATCACGCCCGGACCGCCGGTATCGCCTTGCATGAAGTCGTCGGCCAGCAGCACCGCGAACGGATCATTGCCAACGATGGGGCGCGCGCACAGCACCGCATGGCCAAGGCCGAGCGCTTGCGGCTGGCGGATGTACATGCAGTTGACGCTCTTCGGAATGACGTTGCGCACCATCTCGAGCAATTGCTGCTTGCCTGCCGCCTCAAGCTCGGCCTCGAGTTCATAGGCTTTGTCGAAATGATCCTCGATTGCGCGCTTGTTCCGACCGGTGATGAAGATCATCTCGGTAATGCCGGCCTCGACCGCCTCTTCGACCGCATACTGGATCAAGGGTTTGTCGACGATCGGCAGCATTTCCTTCGGTTGCGCCTTGGTTGCAGGAAGAAAGCGGCTGCCCAGTCCGGCCACCGGAAAAACGGCTTTCCTGATCAGGTTGTTCATTCGGAAATCTCCAGTAATTTCATCAATCCGTTTTCATCGATGACGGGTATGCCGAGCTCCTCGGCTTTTGCCAGCTTGCTGCCAGCCTCCTCGCCCGCCACCACAAAGCTGGTCTTTTTCGACACCGAGCCTGCCACCTTGCCGCCGGCTGCCTCGATCATGGTCTGCGCCTCATCACGCTTCAGGGTTGGGAGCGTGCCGGTCAGTACGAATGTTTTCCCGGCCAGATGGAGCGCACGTCGTTCCACCGCCTGCTCTTCCCAGTGAATGCCGGCAGCGCGCAATTGTTCGATCAGTTCGCGGTTCAGTGGATCGGACAGGAAACTCAGGATGGACTGCGCCACCACCGGACCGATATCTTCGACTTCCAGTATCTGTGCCTCGCTGGCTTGCAACAGGGCGTCCAGCTGGCCGAAGTGCCGTGCGAGTGATTTCGCGGTCGATTCGCCGACATGGCGAATGCCCAGTCCGTAAATGAACCGAGCCAGCGTGGTGGACTTTGATCGCTGCAGGGCATCCAGCACGTTCTGCGCCGACTTCTGCGCCATCCGCTCCAGCTCGGCCAGAGCGGTCAGCCCGAGCCGATAGAAATCGGCGGGCGTGGTGACCAGACCGCGGTCAACCAGCTGTTCGACCAGTTGCTCGCCCAGCCCCTCGATGTCCATGGCGCGGCGCGAGACGAAATGCAACAGGCCAGCCTTGCGCTGCGCTGCACATTTGACCCAGCCACCGGAGCAGCGGGCGACCGACTCTTCCTCCGGTCGCACAATCGCAGAACCACAGACCGGGCATACCTCCGGCATCACGAATTCACGCGCATCGGCAGGCCTGCGCTCGAGGATATTTGCGACCACCTCCGGAATCACGTCGCCGGCGCGCCGCACGATCACGCTGTCGCCGATGCGTATGTCCTTGCGACGAACCTCATCTTCATTGTGCAGCGTCGCATTGGTGACCGTGACGCCGCCGACCGACACGGGCGCCAGCCGCGCCACCGGCGTCAATGCACCGGTGCGACCGACCTGCACATCGATACCGAGCACCGTGGTCGTCGCCTCCTCGGCCGGGAATTTGTGCGCCAGGGCGAAGCGCGGCGCGCGCGACACGAATCCGAGCGTACGCTGCTGATCGACGCGATTGACCTTGTAGACCACGCCGTCGATATCGTACGGAAGCGCCGGCCGCTTCGAACCGACCGCCGCAAAGAAGGACAGCAGGCCATCGGCGCCCTGCACCACCGAGCGTTCAGCACAGACCGGAATGCCCAGCGCGCGATACCAGTCGAGCAGCCCGGCATGGGTCTCGGGCTGCGGCGCGCCTTCGAGCAAACCCAGACCGTAAGCAAAAAACCGCAGGCTGCGCTGCGCAGTCACGCGCGAATCCAGCTGGCGCAGGCTGCCGGCCGCGGCATTGCGCGGGTTCGCGAACTCCTTTTGTCCGGCATCGCGCTGGCGCTGGTTCAGCCGTGCGAAATCCGATTTGAACATCAACACTTCCCCGCGCACGTCGATGACTGCCGGCGGATGCTCGGTACGCAAACGCAGCGGGATCGAACGCACGGTGCGGATGTTCGCCGTGACATCTTCACCGGTACTGCCATCGCCACGCGTAGCCGCCTGTGTCAGCAGGCCATCGACGTAGCGCAGATTGATTGCCAGGCCATCAAACTTCAGCTCACACGCATACTCGACCTCCTGCAACGACTGGAGGCCTTCGCGCACCCGGCGGTCGAAGCCACGAATGTCGTCCTCGGCAAAGCCGTTATTAATCGACAGCATCGGCACATCGTGCCGCACCTGAGCGAACTCCGGCAGCGGTGCGCCGCCGACACGCTGAGTCGGCGAATCGGGCGTCACCAGCTCCGGATGAGCGGCCTCAAGCTGCTGAAGTTCGACGAACAGCCGATCGTAGTCGGCGTCCGGAATGATCGGGTGGTCAAGGACGTAATAAGCGTGCGCATGCCGGGAGAGTTCGGCGCGCAGCCAGTCACTGCGGGCGCGCCAGTCCTGCGAATCGGGTTCGGCAGCCGCTGCGCCGAACAGGTCTTGCTGCGCCATCAGGCAAACAGGCGATGGGCGAGCGGCGAGCCGGCGGGAATGCCGGCCTTGTCCATCTCCTGATAGAACGCAGCGACCTCCTGCCCGATCGCTTGCAGCGTCGCTTCCGGCAGCGGCTGCCCCACGTCATCCACCACCGTACCGGACAGCCGGGTCGCAATCGTCTTCGCAAACGCCGTCATTGCCCGAAAACCTTCACGCTCGGGCGCCACCATCGCGACCGGCAACAGCAGCGTGATCTGCGGCGTGGTTTCGGAGGCCGGGTCGGCTCCCAGGCTGACTGAAAACAGCTGACTGCCTTCGCCATCCGGCATCACCAGCTTGCCGTCAGGACGCAACTCCATCCCCTGTCGTTGTAGCGCCGGCTTGAGCGTTGCGATCATCCAGGGCGACGAATTGGCGCGCACATTGATGGACAGCTTGGCGTCGAAATCCTGTGCCCGCTGATGGAGCGCGCGCGCAGTGGCCATCGCCTCCGCCATATCCGGCAGCTGTGGGCTGGCCGCGAGGTCGTCGGCAAGCTGATCGAGGCGCGACGCAAGCTCGGAGAACTCCAGTTCGGACAGAGATCCACTTCGGGTAGCCATTTGCACGCCGACCTGCAATGCCTGATAGATACCGCCGACAGCGACGGCTTCCCAGTCGCCGCTGGCAGTCTCGCCGACCACCCGGACCGGCTTGTTGCCAACCAGATGCAAGTTTTGAAAGGCCTGGTTGACCTTCTCGCCCCGCACCGGCGCTTCGAGTGACAAGGGCACAATCAGGTCGATCAGGGGATCCAGCGGCGAACGCTTGCGAGGTGTGTCCTCGATGGCGCGCACCGTCGCTGCCAGCGCCGGTTCCGGCACGTCCGCTGTGGCGGTGACACGATCGGCGGCAAAGTCGTCTGACGAGTCCAGCGGCGCATGCGGTGACCGGAGGTTGCTCGTGTCCTGTACCAAGTCTGGCGCATCGAAGGGCGTCAGGATCGGCTCCTGTCGCGGAATGGGTTCGCCATCGCTCATCAGGACATCGTCCTCCATCGGAGAAAACGCCTGTTCGACCGACTTTTTCGCCCGCCATTCTTGCCATTTATTGTAGGAAATGACACCCACGACCACCACCAAACCGATGGCTACCAGGCTGGCATGGAAATCAGTCATTCAAAGCTCTTTCTGACGAAGAATGTTCAATAAGGAAAGATTTTAACGAACAACGGTACGTATTTCGCGTCTTTTCACTCTGCGTTCGCATGACCCGCTTTCGCAAAGGCTTTCCGCTTGCCTCACGTTTAAAGTTGACAGTTGTCAATCATTCCAAAATATTTGTCACTACGATAACAAAATCAGACAACGCATACGGAGGCAACGCATGGCGAATCCGTCCGACATCACACTTTCCGCCCTGACGACACTGTCGGTTCGACCTATGGTCCGCCGGCTGCGGCACTGGTGGTACCGCCGCGCAGAGGAACATTACCTGATCTGCGCCGCCGTCGAGCATGCACGTGCGCGCGAAGCCGAAAACAACGAGGCCTACTACCAGAAATGCGCGGCGATGGCGCGCGCCGCCCAGCGCGCCGAATAAGCGGCCCGGCGTCAGGCCGCCTGCTGCTCCGTCGCCAGATTGGCGGCTGACTCCATATCCACCGCAACAATCCGCGACACGCCCTGCTCCTGCATCGTCACGCCGATCAGCTGCTGCGCCATTTCCATCGCGATCTTGTTATGCGAGATAAACAGGAACTGCGTTTGGGCGGACATCTTCTTCACCATGTTGCAGAAGCGCTCAGTATTTGCATCGTCCAGCGGCGCGTCGACCTCATCGAGCAGGCAGAACGGCGCGGGATTCAGCTGGAAAATCGAGAACACCAGCGCGGTGGCGGTCAGTGCCTTTTCACCGCCCGACAGCAGATGGATCGTCGCATTCTTCTTGCCCGGCGGCTGCGCCATCACCTGCACGCCGGAATCGAGTATCTCTTCACCGGTCATGACCAGCTTTGCATTACCGCCGCCAAACAGGATGGGGAACAGCTCGCCAAAATGATGATTCACCTTGTCGAACGTGTCCTTCAACAGATCGCGCGTTTCCATGTCGATCTTGTGGATCGCGTCTTCCAGCGTCGTAATCGCCTCGGTCAGGTCGGCGTTCTGCGCATCGAGGAAGTTCTTCCGCTCTGAAGCCTGCGCGAGCTCATCCAGCGCAGCCAGGTTCACCGGACCAAGGGCGTTAATGGCGTTGGTCAACCGAGTGACCTCACCCTGCAGGTACGAAGGACGCAGATCGTCGGTCAGCTTTTCGGCCAGCGCCGCCTCATCGGCCTGCGTGTTCGCGAGGGCCTCCGCGAACTGCTCCTGATTCAGACGTGCTGCTTGCTCCTTGAGCTGCAATTCAACAATGCGATCGCGGATTGGCTGCAGCCCACGCTCGGCGGCCATTTTGGATTCATCGTGCTGACGCATGCGCTGCGTTAGCTGGTCGAGTTCATGGCGTGCGTTCGCGAGCACCAGCTCCTGCTCGCTGCGACGATCGAGCAGCGACTGCAGACCTGCCTGAGCCGCCTGGTCGTCAAGCGATTCAAGCTCCAGATGCCCCTGCTCCATGCTGGCGAACAGCTGCGATGACTGCTCAAGCGCGGTCGCGATGCTGCGCTTGAGTTCTTCAATGCGGTTCTCGTGTGAGCGCTGGGCGAATTCCGCCTGCTGTGCTGAGAGCTCCAGCTCGCGCAGCTGCTCGCGTGCGCGGCTCAGCGCCGACTCGCGCTCCAGATAAACCGTCTGCCCGTCCTCATGCGCTTCCTGCACCTGGCCAAGCTCGATGTCGAGCTGTTCGAGTGCTTGTTCCGCCTCGGCCTGAATCTGCTGCTGTTCGGCTTCCTGCGCGCCGATCTCGGCAAGGTCATTCTCGATCTGGGTGCTGCGCTGACTAAAGCGTTCAACCGCCTCGGTCAGCTTCAGCAGGTCGATCTGCAGGCTGTGCAGCATCTGCTGCGCTGCCGATACTTGCTGGGTCAGCTGCTCAAGCCGCTGCGAGCCGTGGGTGAGCGCGGCGTCAGCACGCACCGAGCGCTGTCTCGACTCGTCGGCCAGCATCTGCTGCGCGCGCACCTGGCGAACCAGATTATCGATCTCCTGCTGGCGAGCCAGCATGCCATCCTGCTCAGAGTCGGACGCGTAGAAACGCACCGACAGCTTGCTGATCAGATGCCCTTCGCGGGTCACCAGAGTCGCGCCGACCGGCAATTTCGCGCGATCGGCCAGCGCCGCTGCCGCGTCGTCGGCGATGAAGACGCCATGCAGCCAATCCTGCAGCAGCGCGCGCAGGCCGGGATCGTCTACTTTCATCATTGAAAGCAAAGGCTTCAGGCCGGTAGGCGCGGACTCCGCCGGGGCGGCCGTGCCGGACAGGGTGTAAAGCGACAGCTTGGCCGGCGGCGCATCGATGAAGAACGCCTTGGCCCAATCGAGGTTCGACATCTCGAGCGCGCCGGTACGCTCGCGCAGGACCGATTCCAGCGCCGTCTCCCAGCCCTGTTCAATGGCGAGCTTCTGCCAAACCCGTGGCAGTTTGCCGAGCTCATGCTTGTTCAGCCAGGGCGCCACCTTGCCCTCCGTCTGTACGCTTTCCTGCAGCTGGCGCAACGCAGCAAGGCGGGCTTCGAGCTGCGCATGCTTTGCGGCCTCGGCGTTGACCGTCTGCTGCGCAGCGCGGCGTTCCTGCTCCAGCTTCGGCTGATGCTCGCGCGCTGCCGCCAGTTCGGACTGCGCTTGTTCTAGCTGCATTGCCTTTTCCTCGACCTGCGACTTCAGGTTACTGAGGTGCGCCGTGTCGGGCAGGGCCAGCAAGTTTTTTTCCTGCGCAAGCCGTTCGCGGCGCTGCGCGAGGCCGGACAGGATATTCGATGCATTCCGCTGGTGCGCTGACTCCAGCTCGATCCGCTGCTGCACCTGCATGATCCGCGAACGCGATTCGGTCGTTGCCAGCTGGGCAGCGCGCCAGGCTTCTTCGATCTCTGGCAATGCCTCTTGCTTCAGCTGCAATGCCTGCTGCGCCTCGGCGACTCGCATGCCATGCTCTTCGAGCTCCAGCTCGGACTGCGCCAGCTCATCCTGGAATTGCGTGCTCTGTCGCTGCCACTGGTCGCGCTGCGCAGACAAGGAGTTCAGTTGCGTCTGCAGCCGGCTGCGGGATTCGATCACGAACTTGATCTGAGCCTCCAGGCTGCCAATCTCGGCATTTGTCTGGTAGAGCGCACCCTGCGCCTGATGCATACGATCGCCGGCCGCATAATGCGCCTGCCGCAGGTGCTCGAGCTCGGTCTCGACATGCCGCAGCTTGGCCGCCTGCTCCTCCAGCTCAGTCTGAGCGCGATCGATGTCACGCGCGAATTTCTGCTGCTCGGCCATCGCTTCGTTTTTGCGCAGCAGCCACAGCAGTTTCTGCTTTTCTTCCTGATCGCCCTGCAACTGATGGAATTTCTGCGCGACTTCGGCCTGTCCCTGCAGCTTTTCAACGTTGACGTTCAGCTCGCGCAGGATGTCTTCGACACGCTGCAAATTCTCGCGCGTGTCCTGCAGGCGGTTCTCGGTCTCGCGGCGACGCTCCTTGTATTTGGACACGCCGGCGGCTTCCTCCAGGAAGATACGCAGCTCTTCGGGCCGCGCCTCGATGATGCGGGAAATCATGCCCTGCCCGATGATCGCGTAAGCGCGCGGGCCCAGTCCGGTGCCGAGGAAAATATCCTGAATGTCGCGGCGTCGTACCGCCTGGTTGTTGATGTAATAAGTCGACGTACCATCGCGGGTCAGCGTGCGCTTGACGGAAATCTCGGCGAAGGTACTCCACTGGCCGGCCGCCTTGCCAGCGCTGTTGTCGAATACCAGCTCGACGGATGCGCGGCCGGCCGGCTTGCGGTTGGTCGAGCCATTGAAAATCACGTCCTGCATCGATTCGCCGCGCAACTCGGACGCCTTGGATTCGCCCAATACCCAGCGAACGGCGTCAATGATGTTCGACTTGCCGCAGCCATTGGGCCCAACCACGCCAACCAGCTGTCCGGGGACCTGGAAGTGGGTGGGTTCGACGAAGGACTTGAAGCCCGAGAGTTTGATGGAGGTTAACCGCACGCTTTTCCCAGCCAAAAAAGAGAAACCGGGCAGCAGGCCCGGCAGGACGATCAAAGTCGCGCCATCATACCATCCGGGTGGGGCGATTCCGAGCCTGGAAACCCGCCCGTTCCCTGCCGCAATCGGCCATTGCGCGCACAGGTATAATCCGCCGGCTCGAAAACCCGAAAAACAGCCTCCCGCACGCCGTGAATCCCCTGCTCGCGAAACTCCAGCCCTATCCGTTCGAAAAGCTCCGGCAACTGTTTGCCGGCGTGACGCCCAATGCCGCCTATGCGCCGATCAGCCTTGGTATTGGTGAGCCCAAGCATCCGACGCCGCCGCTCATTCAACAGGCGCTGGCCGACAACTTGGCCGGTCTGGCGAGCTATCCGACCACGGCGGGAAGCGACGCACTGCGTCAGGCTATCTGTGACTGGCTGGAACGCCGCTACGGGCTGCCGCCGCTGAACCCGGCGACCGACGTTTTACCCGTAAATGGCTCTCGAGAGGCGCTGTTCGCACTCGCGCAGGCCGTGATCGACCCAATGGCGAGATCGGTGGTGGTGTGTCCGAACCCGTTCTATCAGATCTACGAAGGCGCAGCCTTCCTTGCCGGTGCCGAGCCATTCTTCGCAAACTCCGATCCGGCGCGCAATTTCGCGCCCGATTTCTCGAGTGTGCCGGCCGACGTCTGGTCACGCGTGCAGCTGCTCTTTATCTGTACCCCCGGCAACCCGACCGGCGCCGTGCTGACGCTAGGCGACTGGAAAGAGTTGTTTGCGCTATCCGAGCGTTACGGTTTCGTGATTGCTGCCGACGAGTGCTATTCGGAAATCTACTTCGGCGAGCAAAAGCCGCTTGGCGCGCTGGAAGCGGCGCACAGACTGGGCCGCGGCTACGAGCGGCTGGTCGCATTTTCCAGCCTGTCAAAACGCTCAAATGTCCCCGGCATGCGCTCTGGCTTCGTCGCCGGTGACGCGGCGATCCTGAAGCAGTTCCTGCTGTACCGCACCTATCACGGCAGCGCGATGAGTCCGTCGGTACAAGCGGCGTCGATCGTCGCGTGGAATGACGAGACACATGTCGAGGAAAACCGCGACAAATACATCCGCAAGTTCGCGCAGGTGACACCCATGCTGGCCGACGTGCTTGACGTCGCCCTGCCCGACGCCGGCTTCTACCTCTGGGCCAGGGTCGACAAACTGGCGAAGATCACGGATACCGAATTCGCTCGCCGGCTGTACGCCGAATATAATGTGACGGTCTTGCCGGGTAGCTATGTCGCGCGCGATGCGCACGGCGTCAATCCCGGCGCGAACCGCATCCGGATGGCGCTGGTCGCCGAAGTCGATGAGTGCCTGGAAGCTGCCCGGCGCATTGTCGAATTCACCCGCAAACTGGCCGTCTGAAATCACCCATTCCCCGTAAACAGAGACACCATGACTCAACAACTGCAAAGCCTCATCGAAAGCGCCTGGGAAGAGCGCGCCAACTTTTCGCCGAAATCGGCTCCGACCGACGTCCGTGACGCGGTCGCCGCCGTCCTCGAACAGCTGAACCAGGGCACGCTGCGCGTGGCCCAGAAAGACAGCGGTTCGTGGGTCGTCAATCAGTGGGTAAAGAAAGCCGTACTGCTGTCCTTCCGCCTGGAAGATAACGTACCGATTTCCGGTGGAAGCGGCATGCAGTTCTACGACAAAGTACCGACCAAATTCGCCAACTACAGCGCCGACGATTTCGCGAAAGGCGGCTTCCGCGTCGTTCCGCCGGCAGTGGCACGCCGCGGCAGCTTCATCGGCAAGAACGTGGTGCTGATGCCTTCCTACGTCAACATCGGCGCCTATGTCGATGAAGGCACGATGGTCGACACCTGGGCTACCGTCGGATCCTGCGCCCAGATCGGCAAGAACGTGCACCTGTCCGGCGGCGTCGGTATCGGCGGCGTACTGGAGCCGATGCAAGCCAACCCGACCATCATCGAAGATAACTGCTTCATTGGCGCACGCTCGGAAGTGGTCGAAGGTGTGATCGTCGAAGCAAACTCGGTAATCTCGATGGGCGTCTACATCGGCCAGTCGACGAAGATTTATGACCGCGCAACCGGCGAAGTGACTTATGGTCGCATCCCGGAAGGCTCGGTCGTCGTGTCCGGCAACCTGCCCTCGGCTGACGGCAAATACAGTCTGTACTGCGCCGTGATCGTCAAGCGCGTTGACGAGAAGACCCGCGCAAAAACCTCGATCAACGAGTTGCTGCGGGATTGATGATTACCCTCTACGGTATCCCTAACTGCGACACCGTCAAGAAGGCCCGCACCTGGCTAACGGAGGCGGGCCTTGCTTATCATTTCCACGACTTTAAAAAAGCCGGACTGGATGCCGCCACCGTCGCCGCATGGATGCAGCAGGTCGCATGGGAGACGCTGGTCAACAAAAAAGGCACGACCTGGCGCGGCCTGCCGGACGACATGAAGGCGGCCATCGTCGATGAGGCCAGCGCAAGCGCGCTGATGCTGGCCAACACCAGCGTCATCAAGCGCCCCGTTCTTTGCACGGACGAACAAGTGCTGGTCGGCTTCGATCCGGACCTCTACGAAGAAACTCTGAAAGTATGAGCAAGACCCTCGCCCTGACCGAAGAATTGATCGCATTGCACTCGGTGACGCCCGCCGATGGCGGCTGCCAGCTGAAAATGGCCGAGAGGCTCGCGCCGCTGGGCTTTGCTTGCGAGACCATCGCCTCAGGAGGCGTCACCAATCTGTGGGCACGGCGCGGCAGCGCGCAGCCGCTGCTGGTGTTTGCCGGCCACACGGATGTGGTGCCGACCGGTCCGCTCGAGCAGTGGAGCTCCGATCCGTTCCAGCCTACCCACCGCGACGGCAAGCTGTACGGTCGTGGCGCGGCCGACATGAAAACCTCGCTGGCCGCGATGGTGGTGGCCGTCGAGGAGTTCGTCGCGGCGCATCCGGACCACCAGGGATCGATCGGCTTTCTGATCACCAGCGATGAAGAAGGCCCGGCGATCGATGGCACCGTCATCGTCTGCAACCAGCTCAAGGCGCGCGGCGAACAACTCGACTACTGCATCGTCGGCGAACCGACATCGGTCAAGCAGCTGGGCGACATGATCAAGAACGGCCGCCGCGGCACCATGTCCGGGAAGCTGATCATCAAAGGCGTTCAGGGCCATATCGCTTATCCACACATGGCGAAGAACCCGATCCATCTCGCGATGCCGGCACTGGCTGAACTGGCTGCCATCGAATGGGATCAGGGGAACGAGTACTACTCGCCTACCTCCTGGCAAATGTCGAACATCCATGCCGGCACCGGCGCGTCGAATGTAATTCCCGGCGAATGCGTCGTCGATTTCAACTTCCGCTTTTCCACGGCAAGCACCGTGGAAGGACTGCAGCAACGCGTGCAAGCGGTGCTGGGCAAACACGGCCTTGACTATGCGCTGAAATGGACGGTCGGCGGACTGCCCTTCCTCACGCCGCGAGGTGAACTGAGCAATGCGCTCAGCGCAGCGATCAGCGACGAAACCGGCTTGACGACGGAACTGTCGACTTCAGGAGGCACGTCCGATGGCCGCTTCATCGCGCAGATCTGTCCCCAGGTCGTAGAGTTTGGCCCCACGAACGCAAGCATTCACAAGATCGATGAACACATTGCGGTGACGGAAATCGATCCGCTGAAGAATATCTACCGACGCACACTGGAAAACCTGCTGCGCTGAGGAACTGCGAGCACGTGGCTCATACAGAGGTGGCTCCTTCATTTCGACACAGGAGCCTCGATGAGCTTTCCCACAACCGGTCATCATTCAAACTATCCGATAACGACGACCACCACAACCGATACAACAGCGATAACAAATACAAGCGCTGCAACGGTAACCACCACCACAACGACCACCCCACCCAGGATGGTCACCCTCCCCCCAGGCGGGCACGCCGGTGCACTAGGGCTGGACTGGCAGATACCAGACGATCGCGCAAAGTATCTCGCGACAACAGGGCTTCCTCTGATACACGCCGCCGTCATCAACGATGACTGGAACCTCGCTGAGACGCTGCTGACTGCGGAAAATATCGGCAAGGCGTGGCAGTTTGATCCACGGGGTGAGCCTCGCTGGGAAAAAGCGCTGCTCGATCCCGACATGCAGATAAAAAAACTGGAGCAGGAACACGAAGGAAATCTGGCAATCGTCGACAAATTAAAACTGCAGCATGATCAGAAGCTGGCCATCATCGACATGTCATTTGCCCTGGTCGACGGCAGTACGGTCAAAAACGCCGGATGCCTTCACGGAGCGAATCTGCTGACGCTTTGCCTGAAAAAACATGCGCCCACTGTCTTCCTGAAGCAACTCATCGCATCACTCAAGGCGCACGCGCCGGAATCCCTGAATCATCCTGACCCCAGCGGGCGTACACCACTCTATGTCGCAGCTGAGCACGGCGATAAAGACCAAGTCATGCTGCTTCTCGCCGAGGGAGCCGATCCTCTGGCCAAGTGTCATTTTCAGCAGAATGACCACCCACGCGACATGCCGACGGCGCTTGCGGCTGCGGTGAGCAACCGGCATGAGGAAATCTTCGAGATCCTGCTGAGACAGTCTACTGACGCGACGGCATGGCATAAGCACTACGAGTCCGGCGACGATGCCTTGTGTCTTTTCAAGTGGGTGGGCTGCCACCATCAAGACGAGGTACTGGCGCTGGCAGGCAAATTCCCGGATCTGAAGTCTTACCTGCTGAATGCAGATGATCAATCGGGCACTAGTGAAATCTTTCGCTGCATCAGCCGCGGCCAGTGGCCAGACACCTATTTCCATCCGCTGGGTCGCTCAAAACTCGACAAGACGCCTCTGTTCGTAGCCGCCGCCTGCGGCCATGCCGCCCTTTTTTATCGCATGCTGAAGATGTGCCTCGATAACGGTTCTGTGGATCTGGACCCGGCGGAAACGAAAAAGCTGCTATCCACTTTCCTGACGAAAAATTCCGACGAGCAGATAGCGCGACTGCCTGATCAGTGGCCCGGGATAGAGCGATCGCTTTGCGCCACCGTCGTCAATTTCGAGTTTCTCGGTGAAATCAGCGTAAATTTTCAAAAATATTCAGCCATCATCCGCATGGCATGGCCACTGATGGATCATGGCGAACAGAATCATATTCATCTTGATACAGCCAATAGAGAAGCCCGACATCTTGAGCTGGTGATGAGTTTGGGTGGCAGGCCGGCTGCGAGCTATCACTGGGAAATTTACACAATTATCGCGGCAACGAATCATAAAACTGAATTATTTGAACTGGCGGAAACCTACGCTTCATCCGTGAAAAACGCCCTCGAAACATTTGAATCCAACAAAGAGTCGCCTGTGCCATTCGGAGTATTGACACAGATTCTCCGGGCCAGAAGCGCCACCCTTTTCGGCGCATTCATCCAGTCTGGCCTGAGCGTTCAAGCTCTCCTCGACAAGGATAATGACTACTATCTTCCCTTGATGGCCGACTGCAATCCCGCTCACTTGCAGGTATGGCTGAGGGGTTGCCACTTTACGGTCAGCGCCAATGCCATCGCGAACATTCGTACCGAAGCGGGACTGGCAGCTCTTCTGGCACTTGAGCCACAGAAAGAAGGGGAGTCGGCAGGTAAGGACTCCGAAAAAACAAATGCATAAGCGCACTCACCCAAAAGCCAACTGACGACTGGCCTTACTACCGGATTGCCGCCGCGCACGGCGCAATCCGGTATCCTTGCGGCTTACGAAACTTCTCGCCCTGGCCAGCCCCGGGGTACTGCAATGTCCGCCCCCTTCCGCACCCTGCGAGATCTGCTGCGTCACGCCGTCACCCGTTTCAATACTGAAAAGCTTTTCTTCGGCCACGGCAGCGACAACGCCTTCGATGAAGCCGCCTATCTGTTGCTGCACACGCTGAAGCTTCCGCTCGACCAGCTCGATCCTTTCCTCGATGCGCGCTTGACCGAAGCGGAAATCACCACACTGCTCGGCCTGATTGAGCGGCGCGCGAAAGACCGCGTGCCGGTCGCTTACCTCACGCATGAGGCACAGCTTTGCGGCTATCAGTTTTATGTCGACGAGCGCGTGATCGTGCCACGCTCGTTTATTGCCGAACTCATTCCCGAGCAGTTTCAGCCATGGATTGCTGATCCGGACGCGGTAACGCAGGTGCTTGAACTGTGCACAGGCTCTGGCTGTCTGGCCATCATGCTCGCCGATGCCTTCCCGAATGCGCATATCGATGCGGTCGACCTGTCAGGCGACGCACTGGAAGTGGCGGGAATCAATGTCGCCCAATACGAAATGCAGGACCGCATCGCGCTGATCCGCTCCGACCTGTATGACGCCGCACCCGGCCGGAAGTACGATCTGATCGTCACCAATCCGCCCTACGTGAATAGCGCCTCCATGGCGCAGCTGCCGGCCGAATACCGGAACGAACCGCAGATGGCGCTGGCCGGCGGCGACGATGGCATGGATCTGGTGCGTCGCATTGTCGCCGGCGCGAAGGAAAGGCTGACGCCGAATGGGGTGCTGGTCGTCGAGATCGGCAATGAATTCGCTTACGCTGAAGCAGCATTCGCGGGCCTCGAGCTGACCTGGCTGTCGACCAGTGCAGGAGATGAAGCAGTCTTCCTGCTGACAGCCGATCAGCTTTGAGCAACCACCCAATTCAGTCCGACACAGCAACGGCGCTCTGACTTTGCTTTTCCCTGACCTTCCCCCTCTTCCCGACATACGCCGGGAGGCGGCCGCAACGCATTCGCTTTGACCACATGATTCGCCTTCAATCCCTGAGCCTGATGCGCGGCACCAAGCCGCTGTTCGAGCAGGCTGACCTGACACTAAACCCCGGCGAAAAAATCGGCCTGATCGGCGCGAATGGCGCTGGCAAGTCCACGCTGTTCGCCATGCTGCGCGACGAGCTGCATCCTGACGCGGGCAGCATCGACTACCCGAAGCAGTGGCGAGTCGCGCACGTGGCGCAAGAGACGCCCGCGCTCGATCGTGCCGCAGTCGACTATGCCATTGATGGGGATGCCCAGCTGCGCGCACTCGAGGGCGAGCTGCATACGCTGGAAGGGCAAGGGGCCCAGGCCGACGGCCATCGGATCGGCGAGCTGCATGCGAAGCTGGCCGACGCTGACGCTTACACAGTCAAGTCACGCGCCGAACAGCTGCTGACAGGACTCGGTTTCTCTGAACAGCAAATGACACAGCCGGTGGCCAGCTTTTCCGGTGGCTGGCGGATGCGGCTGAATCTCGCGCAGGCACTGATGTGTCCATCCGAACTGCTGCTGCTCGACGAACCGACCAACCACCTCGACCTCGACGCCATCTTGTGGCTGGAGGACTGGCTCAAACGTTACCCGGGCACACTGATTGTCATATCGCACGACCGTGATTTCCTTGACGGCGTCACCAATGTGATCGTACACATCGATGAACGCAAGCTCAAGCGCTACTCCGGCAACTACAGCGCCTTCGAGCGTCAGCGTGCGGCACAGCTCGAGCTGGCGCAAGCGATGCTGGAAAGGCAGCAGCGCAAGCGCGCGCACCTGCAATCCTTCATTGACCGCTTCAAGGCCAAGGCCACCAAGGCGAAACAGGCACAAAGCCGGGTCAAGGCACTGGCACGCATGGAAGAACTGGCGCCATTGCGCGCAGCAGCCGAGTTCTCATTTGAGTTTCGCGAACCCGAACGCGCACCGAATCCGCTGCTGGTGCTGGACAAGGTCGATGCCGGCTACCGCAGCGACAGTGGCGATGAAAAAATCATCGTCCGCGGAATCGAATTCGCGCTGCAGTCCGGTCAGCGTATTGGCCTGCTGGGGGTGAATGGCGCCGGCAAATCGACGCTGATCAAGACTATCGCCGGTGACATTCCGCCGCTGCACGGTGTCGCACGTTTCGGTAAAGGCCTGGTCATCGGCTACTTCGCGCAGCATCAACTGGAGATGCTGCGGCCTGACGACTCGCCACTGATGCACCTGGTACGCATCGCGCCCGACGTACGTGAACAGGAATTGCGAGACTTCCTCGGCAGCTTCAACTTCCCCGGGGAGATGGTAAAAAGTCCGATCGCTCCATTCTCTGGCGGAGAGAAAGCGCGTCTGGCACTGGCGCTGATCGTCTGGCAGCGCCCCAACCTGCTGCTCCTCGATGAACCGACCAACCATCTGGATCTGGAAACCCGCGAAGCCCTGACCGAGGCGCTGGCGCAGTTCGAGGGCACCGTGCTGCTGGTCTCGCACGACCGCCATCTGCTACGTGCAACGGCCGATGAATTCATGATTGTCGCTGACGGACGGCTCAGGCCATTTGACGGTGACCTTGACGACTACCGTGACTGGCTTTTCAAGTCGCGCATGGCGGTAACACCGGCCGGGCCAGATGCATCGCTCGCGTCCGCCGACACACCAGCGCTCGACCGACGCGAGCAGCGTCGCATCGAAGCGGAGCAGAGGCAGCGCCTGTCATCGCTACGCAAACCGCTGGAAAAGCGCTTGCAGCAAGTCGAGGCAGCGATGGAGAAAAACGAACAGGAACGCTCCTTGCTCGAGGCGAGCCTTGCCCAACCGGATATCTACGATGCTTCACGCAAGGAAGATCTCAGGAAGCTGCTCGCCCGACAAGCCGAGGTCAGGAAGTCACTGGATTCGTTGGAAGCAGAGTGGCTTGAACTGCAGGATTCGCTGGAGCAGATTGGCAAGTAACCCCTCCCGAAATCCGGCGCTGCCTTCATCGTCCGCAGGACAGCCGAAACGATGATGTCAAGGTGCCGGACTCATCGGGCGGGCAGACAGTCACCGGGAGAAGCCCTTCCAAGTGATGAGCTGCCCGGCAACAGGGACCGCGCTGGTGCTCAAGCGATCGATCACGATCTCGGCGTCATCCGGTGCTTCGTAAGCCGAGCCAATCCCGGAGAATCCAGTCATCGGTCCGAGCCTCGCCTACCGTCACAGCCCTGTCAGCTACATTACAAGCGGATGCTGAAACTGCAATGCAGCACGCGCGAATCTGTCCATCAAGAGCATCGGAGGAACGAGGGAAATATCGCGCTCATTCACAGCAACACCACATCGAAGTCGGCATTTGCCACCTTCCTCTCGTCCACCGCGGCCTGCGCGGTCACCCGGATCATTTTTCCCAGCCGCCTCACCGCCCGCGTAATGATCATCAGCTGATCACCCGGTACCACCCCATGCTTCAGCTTCAGATCGATCGAGGTCAAAAAAGCCTTCGATCCGATCTCCCGCATTGGCTGGCCATGGCCATTCGTCGCCGCACCGAGAAAGGCTGCCGATTGCGCCATGCATTCCGCAATCATGACCCCCGGCATCACCGGCTCGCCGGGAAAATGCCCGTTAAAAAAGCCTTCATTGAAAGTGACGTTCTTCAGCGCCACGACCTGGTCACCTCCATATTCCAGAACTCGATCAATCATCAAGAACGGATAGCGGTGCGGCAAACGCTGCATGATTGCTTTGATATCCAGTGCCGGTAGCCTTGTCATGGTTGAGCTCTTGAATAAACTTCGGGCGGAGCGGAAAACTGTCGCACGAATATCGTTGGAAGAAACATCTCGGTCACGAGCAAAGGCTCGTCTTCGAAAAGAAACAAGGTGCGGCGCGCCCAGCAAGTATTCCCGGTCGCCTCCAGGGAACGCCGCACCAACCCGTGCAATGGTGCGCGCGCGTCCAGCAGCGCCCATTCCCGCTTGTGCCAACGGGGCGGCCCCTGTTCAAATAGCAGTTCCCCGAGCGGACGCCCCCCGAGTGAACTCAGATCAGGATGGACACACAATTTCGGAGAAACGTAGACCGTGCGTGCTGCGACCCGCACATGCTTCCCGGTCCGAAGAAAGACCTCCCGCACGCGCCCCTCTGGGGAGGATGTCGCCAGCAGCGGGCGCTCGTCGGATAGCAAAGGGCCCGGGGAATCACTCAGCACGTCGACATGCATCACTTCGCCAAAAGTTTTCTGCAGTGCCTGCGTCACGGACGATTCGAGCAATAGCCAGGCCCGCACCGCCGAAGGAATGCTTGCCGGTAGCCCCAGCGATGCGTCGTGCCAGCCAGGCGCAGGAATCACGCGCGCCTGAGTATCAATGCACAATTGTTGCCTCCGAATCCAAAGTTGTTCGACAGACCAATCTCAAAGTGACAAGGGCGCGCTGCATTAGGAACGTAATCGAGATCGCAGCGTGGGTCAGGGACCTGATCATTGATGGTCGGGGGAATGAAACCGCCCTGCAGACCGGCAATCACCGCAACGGCCTCGATTGCACCGGCGGCACCCAGCGTATGTCCATGCATGGATTTTGTTGAACTGACTGGCAGTCGCTCAGCTGTTTCGCCAAATACCTTGCGGATCGCACGGGTCTCGGTTTCGTCGTTATGCCGCGTGTCCGTACCATGCGCATTCACATAACCCACCTGCGAAGGCTCGATGCCCGATTGCCTGAGTGCGCGCGACATGGCCAAAGCCGGTCCACGCCCTGTCGCACCGGGGGCAGTCATGTGGTAAGCATCGCTGCTCATACCGTAACCAATGATCTCGGCCAGCGGATGTGCACGGCGGCTCCGCAAGCTTCGCTCGCTCTCGATACACAGCACCGCCGCCCCCCTCCCCGAGGATGACGCCGCTCACGCCGTCACCTTTTCCGTCGCAGCAAGCGAGCCCAAAACAGCCTGCTGTTCAGACGTGAAGGTCTGTCGCCATGTGGTTGCCGACATTCCGGTCTGCCTTCGGTAGGTCCAGGAGCGGTAAGCATTTGCATCGTCATGCAGGCGCTGCTGATCCACCGGCAGATTTCCGAGCTGTGCCAGTTCCCGTATCCAGCGCGCAGGCTCGGCAACCAATGCGGCATAAGACACCACCGTCAATCGCTGTTGCGCAGCGACTTTCAACCACAATGATGTCTGCGCCGCGATGACAGGCGCACGCAATTCTGCAACCAGCGCAGCTGCCTCCCTCGCAGAATTCAGTGACAGCAGAAAGGATTTTCGCGAAGCCAGAAACAGCGCAAGTGAGTTAGCCACGTCGGATAAAGAGCGGTGCAAAAATACCGTCGCCAGTTGACGCTCGCTGGCCGAACCTATGATCGATGCCGGATCACGAATCTGCCCAAGTGACGGGTTGATCAAAAACTGGAGAAAACTGTGATAGCCATGATCCGACAGAATCCGTGGCTGATCGTCAGTCTCCTTCGACTGCCGATGACGCGCCAGCATCTGTGCGAATCGCTGGCACATGATGTTTGTCCGAAGGCTGCCAGGATCGGCGGCTGCGCGTATGGCGGGGTGCCATCCTGAATCAAGTTCACGCGCCAATTGGTGCGCAGATTGCTGATCAAGACCAAAGACTACGGGCCGTCCGGTAACACGCTCAAGGTAGCGCGACAAAAACATCGTTCCGGACTTCGGAATTGCGATCAGGCAAAGTCCACGCGATTGGCTCATTACGTCACCTCAAAGGAGAAACAGCTTTACTCCAGCGGACAATGTACGGGAGGTGATCGCACCAAACTCTGAGTTTGAGTCGCCATGATTGACTGTTGCACTGCCAAACAGCGTGACTCTTCGTGCAACATTTTTATCGGCGTACAGCAAGACTTGGACACTGCGGTCCTGCAGATTCCGGGGCAGCGCGCCACGCCAGTAAAGCGACGCTTCCTGCGGACTGCTCTGCCAGAGAAAGTATGCGTAATGTCGTCCGAGCAATGCAGGTGTCTGCGACATCAATAGACCCAGAGCCCGGGCTTCATTGCCTCTCACTGCAGCATCCTGCGCACTGAGGAAATTATCTGCATGATTCTCAGCATGGGTGAAATAGCGTACTTCGTCTTCACGGTGGTAACCGTGGCCGTCATACAGATATTCAAACGACAGCACTTGTCCATTCATTCGTGTGTATGAACTCCCCAGCAGGATTGAAGCTGCGGACTTCGAGGGTGATTCGAGCGCCTGCGCCGCCGGCTCAAATTCCGGCAACTTGAGTCCGAATGGTCGCTGCCCGCGCCCGTACTCTGCATAGAGCAGCACCGCGTCACTGGCTGCGTATTGTCCGAAGGCGCCGAAAAAAAACTTGCCGTCGGGGCGGGTATTACCCAATGCGCTGAAGTGCCAGTCGCGGCCACGAAGATCGGACTTCAGCAGGACGATATCCTCGATATCAGGACGTCCTGATAAACGAGCGGCGTCGGCAACATACGCAGCGGTTATCTGAGTGTCCCCTAGCGAATAATCAACTCTGAGGAGATCGACGCCCGGGACATCCCGCAAGGGTTGATTTTTTCCTGAGTCGAAGTAAAAAGGGTTGCCGGGCGAACGGAAATTAGCCGGTCCCCAGACAAACCGGTAGCGACCGCCGGTCAACGTGAACCGCTGTCCCGGCCGCACGCGGATGAATGCCTGGCTGAGATAGATGTCTTCATCGCTGTCTGTCTCCGAGGATTGCCGATTTTGCTCGGCAAGAAATCGGGGCTGAAGGACCATTTCGGCAATATCGCCACGTACTTTCAGATTAAAACGGGTATCAGCAACTCTTTGCGACGACGGCAATTGCGCAATGGCATTGCCGGGATTGAGCGTACTGCGGGTATTCAGAGAGATCGAAGTCATATAAGCCCAAGTCTCCAGGGCGACATCGGTCTGAAATCCGGCATTCTGATCCGCCTCATGTTCGGCGCACGCAGGAAAGCAAAAAACGCAGCCACTCGCCATTAGTGTCAGTTCGATCGCATTGCGGAAGTTCATTAATCAAGGTGCCCAACGTCGAAATCTGACTCAGGTATTCCGCGCACCCGGATGTCACTGTATTCAAGCGTCGTACGAGCGTTGGTCAGTTCATCGGAAATGCTCATGCTGCTAACAAACGGAAGCGCACGACCGTTGTGGTGAAGCTGGTTGTCATACTTGAATTCAGCAGTTTTCAACTGCTTGCCCGTCAAAGAAAGAAACTCGGCACGCAAGGCAAGTCCCCGCGTCTGCGATACCCAATACAGCACCCGGTCATAAGTCGCCTGCCGGTCGACTGCCTTCAGCTCAAGTACATGACATGGCTCGCTGGCAGCTTCGTCTTCCCTCAGCAGGGAGGCCATATGGTCCTGCGCATAATTAGTCGCCGCGATATCTCCAATTGCTGCTTGCCCGCTCAGCCGCTGTCGGGGGGAGATCGCCACAGGCTTCTTCAGTCCAGGCTTGGTCAGCCACATGGCACGACCTACCTGCAGAAGCTTCGATCCTTTGCTTCGCAAGGGCTCCAATGTCGCGGCAACACTGGAAGACTTTGCTGCCTTGACGCGCAGCGTCATATCCTGAGCCTCGTTGCCCATGCTATGAACCCGGACAGTCCATATCAGTCCGGGCAGACCTCCACCGCGCGCCAGATCTGATTGCTGTAGCAATTGGGCAGGATCGACGGGACCAACATCAGTCGCCGCGATCGTCAAAGCTGTCGAAGAAAGGCTGAGCAGCACAAGGACTGTGCGAGACCATTGCAAGGTCATTCGGGATCGCAGATGACTCATGACCATAGACAATCAGACATGGGAGAGTGAAACGGTAATGGGGCGACGGGCTGCGCGCACCGCCGGCAGTGAGGCTGCTGCCACGCCCAGTAAAGTCAACGCAATGGCTGCCACGATGGTTCTGGGCAGATCGATTCCAATCAGCAGCAACACCGGATCGGTGGAGTTCGGCGGCAGGTAATGGATCTCGGCGGCATTGACCAGGTAACGAGCTGACAGCGCAATCGCGAGGCCCAGCAGACAACCCGCAAAAATCAGCAGTGCCGCTTCTGCCGAAAACAATCGAACCACCAGATGTCGCCGCATTCCGATTGCACGCAAGGTTCCAATTTCCCCGGGTGCGCTCGATCACGCCCATGCTCATCGAATTGGCAACGCTCATGACAACGATGGTGAGTACGATCGCCAGCAGGAATCCGAAAATCATGTCAAACATGGATTTCACCTGGCGGTAAAAGCCGGACATCTCTTCCCAAGAGCGCACCTCGAGATCAAGCCCGGTGGCATTCAGCGTATCTGCCAGTTTCTGCCGCCGTTCTTCATCCGGAGTGCCTTCACGCTGAATCAGCGTCAAGCGATCGGCTCTCTCGTCCGCATCAGACAGCAGGCGCGCCAGTGACAGGGGAATGAACATGAATTTGTCGCTCGTACCGGCATTGCCGGTACTGAAGACATCAATGATCGACACATCCGAGGCGTTCGCCTGGCCGTAAATTGTGCTCACAAGGACGGCAGCATCGTCCCCCTCGTGCAGCCCAAGCACTCCGGCCAGGCCATCAGCCAGTGTGACGCCATTGGTCTGATCTACTTTGAGCGCACCGGAGGCCATGACTCGCGGACCCCGGAGAACCTGCATATCGGCGGGATTGACGCCCTCGGCAATGAAAACCGTACTCGCCCGGCCATTGGACAAAATCCCTGACAGGGCCAGACGAGAAGCAATAAACCATTCCGCCTCAGCGGCCCTGATCGCATTCGTGATCCGGGCGATTTCGTCTTTCGTCAGCAGGTATTTTTCCGGATGCAGTCGCCCTTCCGTCGCCATGCCTCGCTTCGAAATGGTGAGATGACCGATCAACTCTCCGTAAATCGCCTGATCAGCCAGCCCCCGGTAGACCATCTTCATGTAACCGGCAAACAGGGTCACGGCAGCGAAACCGATGGCGATCGTCATTACAACCGCCAGACTGCGGCGCGCATTACGCAACAGATTGCGATAACCCAGAACAATGAAATTCATCGCGCAGTCCCGGTACGCTGCTCATCGACAAACTGCCCATCGCAGAGCAAGAGCCGACGCGGAATACGCTCAAGTAATCGCGGGTCATGCGTTGAAAAGATGCAGGTCGTTCCGGACGACTGATTCAATTCATGCATCAGATCAATCACTGCCTGGCTGTTGGATGAATCCAGATTGGCTGTCGGCTCATCGGCAATGACGACGACCGGATCGGTAACTAGCGCACGAGCAATCGCGACGCGCTGCCGCTGCCCCCCACTCAGCAAGTCCGGACGGGCGTGGATGAAGCGCCCCAGTCCCACGCGTTCCAGCCATGCCTGCGCACGCTGCCGCGCAGAGCGCGCTGGAACGCCTTGCAGGATCAAAGGTATCGTCACATTCTCAAGAGCGCTCATCACAGGGATCAGATTGAAGCCCTGAAAAACGAAGCCTATCTTCCGGCTGCGGATATCTGCCAGTTCGGCATCGTGCAGTGTGGCGACATCGTCGCCGTCAAAAATCACCTTGCCGGCATCGGCACCATCAATCAGACCAAGGATATTCAGCAATGTCGATTTTCCGCTGCCCGATGGTCCCCATACGGACAACATCTCACCCCGTCCGACCGCAATACTTACGCCGCACAGTGCATGCACCTCGGTCTGACCGAGGCGATATTGCTTGCGCACATCCGTGAGCCGGAATACCTCCGGACTCACGGCGCTTTCTGCAGGAAGCGAAGCTTCTTTGCCGAGGACGTGCACGACGATCGATCCACTCGGGTACGAATAGTTTTAGGCTCGGACCCGAGTTCGAAACTTGCGTCTTCAAAGGAAGGCGGGCCGAAGCGCCCACGCGCATTCCTGGAAAATCCGTAAGGTTCTTTCGGCATGCCGAAGGCATTCGTATCGAGCTTGTCATTCAGGTTGAGATCCTGGTAAGCCGACACTGCATACCGGCCCGGCGGAAGATCCTTGAACACCAGGGTCACGACCGATCCGGCAGCTTCCAACTTCTGACCATGCAGCATAGCTTTCGGGAATTTCTCGGAATCATTGAACACCGCTGCGCGGACATTGCCGATCTTGGCCTTCAAATGATCGACGACCACCGTCAGCTCCGCGGCCGTTGCCACATGGAGGGACAATGCAGTGCCAAGACCGGTGGCACCGCGAACAAACGCTGTCAGGTTAAAACGCAGCACGCCACTTGCCTCGCTTTCCTCGCCGGACAATCACTCTTGATTGAGTAATTGATCAATTTGAAATCGAGGGCGATTCTAGGTTGACTGATATCGATGCGGTATCCCATGAATTGGGTAATTGGCACGCAACCACATCGTGGTGCGCGGTTCGCGGAACTGGCCGTCACGAGCGGATTTCCGCAGGCATTGCCGGTTACTGCATAATCCTGCTATGACCGATAAAAATGCACAGAAGCCTCTGAACGGAATTACCGTCCTTGACCTGACTCGCCTGCTCCCCGGCCCGATGGCCACCCTGCACCTCGCCGACATGGGAGCGACTGTCCTCAAGATTGAAGACAAAGGCGTCGGCGACTATGCACGCACGATGAGCCATGTCCGCAAGGAGATTTCACAGCTGTTCATCGCCGTCAATCGCGGCAAAGAAATAATCAGGCTAGACCTGAAGGACCAAGACGACCACGCACGCTTCCTGCAGATGGTCGAAACCGCGGATGTCGTGGTTGAAAGTTTTCGCCCCGGCGTGATGGATCGCCTCGGTCTCGGCTGGAACCAGCTGAAGCAATGCAATCCGAAACTGGTGATGTGCGCCATCAGTGGCTACGGCCAGACCGGGCCGCTGGCAACGGCGGCCGGCCATGACATCAACTACATCGCTTATTCGGGCATGCTCGGGCAGAACACCGACGATAGCGGTCAGCCTGTCCTGCCGAACCTGCAGATCGGCGATTTGCTGGGGGGCGCGCAATCTGCTGTGCAAGGCATCCTGGCCGCACTGCTTGCAGTGAAGCTGGGCGGTTCGGGCCGCTATGTCGATGTGTCCATGACCGACGCCGTCTTTGCTCATAACCTGATGCCACTGCTGGCCTTTAACTACTACGGCAGGACCGCCGCACCTGCGCGGGATTTTCTGACCGGCGGCGTCCCCTGCTACAACGTTTATCGGACTCAGGATGATCGCTTCATGGCGGTCGGTTCGCTTGAACTCAAGTTCTGGCAAGCTTGCTGTGATGTGCTTGAGCGTCCCGACCTGAAGGAGCGACATTGGTCGCTGGGACAAGCCATCGGTGGCGATGACGCCATGCAGGTCAGACGCGAGCTGGAGGAAATTTTTATGACTCGCACTCAGCAAGCCTGGATTGACGCGTTTGCCCACGCTGATTGCTGCGTTTCTCCTGTCCTGAACACCGAGGAAGCGATCAAGCACCCCCAATCCATCGCACGCGGGCTGGCAACCCGGGCGACTCACCCCACTGAAGGCGACTACATTCAGACCCGTGCCTCGGTTCTGTTTTCGTTCTAGTACTGCACTGGCCACGACTTGGGCCAGGATTCGACCTCGCCCCGCTGTCAGCACCATGAGGGCGGGGCGCATGATGGTCATGACGAACGATGACAGTCATCGCATCCATTTCGTCCGCTGCTCATCGAACCATAGACCCTCTGCAGGTTCGCTCACCGACTATCTTCTGATTTAACCCTGCTCGGCATCGCGCCGATCACCCGAGCCGGGAACGCTTTGCCGTTTCGGGCAACTGATCGCGGTGCCCTGGCTATGCGTCACTCAATGCACTGGGCTGTAGACAGAATTGGCCGTTACCACCGCTTAGGAGATCTCATGCGCGCCATTAATCACAATGCCGATATCAATGGCCGAATTGCACACGGCCCGGCCCTCCCTTTCATACCGGCCAATCCCCCCATACAAGGACAAGCGCCTTACATGAGTGCCGCAGACCACCAGCTATTTCATGCGATCGCGTGCGCGGACGAAGCCGACTTCGTTTCGCTGATGACGGCTGCGATCACTGATGGCGCCAGACTCGATGCGATTGATGAAGCGGGAAATGGCGTCATCGAAGTGGCCATCCAGCGGAATTCCCTCCGCATCGTTCAGGCACTACTGGCACGTGGTGCGCCACTGCCTATCGTGCCGCCCTCCGGATTCGATCAGGTGATGCGCGCAGCAGCCCAGGGCAATCCGGACATCGTCAGCCTGCTGATCGACACCGAGGAGATGCTGCCCGATGCGACGGATGCGTCAGGCTGTTCGGCACTTCATTACGCAGTCCTGTCGCGATCCGCCAGAACCGTCGAAGTTCTGCTCCAGCGGGGTGCCGACTGTAATCGGGCAGCGGTCGATATGCCCGAAGCCCGGATCGAAGCCATCTTTGGCACGCGCCACGGACTGTCCGGCGAGGACATCACACCGCTGAACATCGCCGTGGCACTGCATCAGATACCGGTCGTCCGGGTCTTGCTTGAACACGGTGCCGCAGTCAACCTCAGCTGGAGAAATGCCCTGTGGATCGCTGTCAACAGGCACGATTCAGTGATGCTTGGCGTGCTGCTGTCCCACTGCGTCACAACCGGCCAGGTTACTTCGGCGATCAATCAGGCGGTTCTCGAAAGCACCCTGCTCGGTGACCCGCGAACCGATCTGCTCAGGCAGTTGCTGGATTGCCATGATGCTCAGTCAAACGATGCCATCGAGCTGGATACAGCGCTCCTCGTCGCCGTGAACCTGGGGCATGTCGATCAGGCCGCCTTGTTGCTGGCCGAGGGCGCCAGTCCGGAGCCGGCTTCTGAGGCCGACAAGCCGATCTGGTCGGCCGCGCTCGAGCAGGAGGACGACGCCATGCTGAATCTGCTGATTGCGTCATGCCACATTCCATTTGGCGCAATGTTACTGTCTCAGCCGGATGCCCCTCCCCGACTGCTGACGGATCTGCATCAACTCGTCAATGACCCGATCAGCCTTGCCACCAACGGCATTTTTCCAGCCATGATACGTTCCGCGGTACCGCAATTAAGTCAGCTCGCGGACACCGACGAAGCCGTGTTGCCGGCACAACGTGCCGTCGCAACCGCGCTCATGCTGTGGCGCTGTCTACCCGGAATTCAGCGCGATCGGGCAATGCCGGAAAGTGGCATCGCAACGGGGAACACACCATCCCATGCACACCTCATCCCAGTCGCCGAGTTTCAACACACTCTGGCTGCCGCCCGGCACGCACAGTCGGAAACGATTTCAGCCGGCATGACGATCAGGCTGAAGCTGATGTCTTCGGTCGCCACGGACGCCTTGAATTCGCTGCGGATGGCACTCACAACATCGCTGGCAGAGGACTTTCTGCGCGGTGCCCGGCAGCGTGCCGACGGACGCGGCACGGAATTCTTTATCACGCATACCCTGACCGAGGTGCATGGCTTGCCGGGCAGTCTCGCCAGGCTGATTGCCCAGACCTGGTCGGAATCAGAGCGCGTCATTGGCAGCGAGCTTCGTGCCAGAGCAATGCCGGATCACCACGCCATATCCCGGCGGATGTCGCTCACGCTGTACTGCAAGCTCGATGCGGTCTCGCCAGCGCCGGACAGCCTGCTTCACTATTGCCATGATGTACTGACGCACGAGCTCTTGGCCACGCGCGCTCCCGTGCTGAATCTGTTGCGGCACCCGGCCAATTTTTTGCGCGCGCTTGAACACCGGCAAGGCTGGCGACCAGTGAACTTTACGGTCCTGTCCCGGTTAATTCTGGAGGCTACCGGCCTGCCGATCGCGCTTTGCAACGGTATAACCGCCTGCTGGCAAAAAGCCGTATCCGAAGTGGCCGATGACACCAGCGAAGATCGGCATAACCAAGGTGCAAACCAGCGCTTTCACTCGCTCGACCGCCGGTTTGCCAGCTACTGGCAGAACTGGCTGGAAGAAAATGCAGTCCATGCCGGCGAAGCGGTGCTTCCGCTCACCCCGGAAGAAGTTCTGATGGCATTGGCCTGGTGCGAAAACATGCGATCGAGCGCCCCGGTGACAACGACAGAAACGCGCAAGCGCAAGCCGGGTGGCGAAGCAGACGGCGCACCGCCGACCAAATCACCACGCACGGAATAGCCAGATATGGCGTTGATTCCGACATGCGGAGGAATCAAGCCGTACAGTGCGCAACGCATGGATAGCTTCTCAATATAAGCTTTTTATAGCCTATTAAAAAACCATTAACTCCTCTGGGTCGCTCGGCAAATTCAGCCGAATGCAGCGCATTTCCGGAAACATATCGCACGCGGCAGCATGTTAAACTCCTCGCCGGGAGGACGGTCGGTATTCGCACGTATGCGCATATTTATATGCACCACGTGTGCTAAATCTGCCGGACCAGCCATTCGCCGCTCTGCAGGGCCGCGAATCGCCGGCCCTGCGTACCCTGCCCTCCTTCGCTGGCCAACCTGACGTCGCGGAGTTCGCTTTCCGCGCACCCTCAGCAGGCGCCAGCGGCCTGAATCCAGTGACACTCGAAGGAGTTTTGATGAACGCCCCCCTGAATCGAAGGCAGTTCTTCAGGATCTGTGCGGCCGGGATAGGAAGTTCTTCCCTCGCCGTGATGGGTCTTGCGCCCTCGGTGGCGCATGCTGAAATGCGCGCCTATAAGCTTGATCGCGCGACGGAAGTCCGCAATACCTGCGCCTACTGCTCGGTAGGCTGCGGCATCCTGATGTATGCGACCGGCGACAAGTCCAAGAACGTGAAAGCGGAAGTCTTCCACATCGAAGGCGACCCCGATCATCCGGTCAACCGCGGTACGCTGTGCCCCAAAGGCGCCGGCATCCTCGACATGCTGCGCAGCCCGTCGCGCCTGAAGCGACCGGAAGTGCGCCGCCCGGGCTCCGACAAATGGGAGCCGATCGAATGGCATCAGGCCATCGATGAGATCGCGCACCTGATGAAGGCCGACCGCGACGCTAACTTCATCGCAAAGAACGCCGAAGGCCAGACAGTGAACCGCTGGCTATCCACCGGCATGCTGTGCGCGTCCGCAGGATCGACCGAAACCGGTTACCTGACCCAGAAGATCGTACGGTCTCTGGGCATGATCGCAGTCGACAATCAAGCTCGCGTCTGACACGCACCGACGGTGGCAGGTCTTGCCCCGACGTTTGGCCGTG
>JACCDQ010413262.1_pt1 | contig 36488 bp, 34 predicted proteins | sample 7446031 | NCBI WGS metagenome assembly JACCDQ01 (sample SAMN15323442, study PRJNA562643) | freshwater metagenome | isolation source: river surface water | place: USA:Blue River Watershed | collected 2017-08-17 | reverse complement strand
TTGTTGAAGATGGTTAGCCGTCGCCGTCGTTTGCTCGACTATTTGAAGTCAAAAGATTTTGATCGTTATCGCGCTTTGATTGATAAGCTCGGTCTACGTAAGTAATTCCGACAATGCCTGCCTCAGTTTGACTTTGGCAGGCATTATCGTTTTGAGCGGTCGGTGGCTGCTCGTCGTACAGGACCCGTGTCATTCCAAAGACAGGTTAACTATTCTCTGAGCCTTTCTTTGGAATGGCATCCTTACTTCGCATAGCCCCCTAATTGCTCCAGTGCTGCCATAGCGCTGATTTTCTATGGCAAATGTTGATTGGAGATATACATAAATGACGATGTTTAACAAAGTAGTAAAAAGTTTTCAATGGGGTTCACACACTGTTCGTATGGAAACTGGCGAGATTGCTCGTCAAGCAGGTGGTGCAGTTTTAGTTGATGTTGATGACACAGTTGTTTTGGCAACAGTGGTTGGTGCAAAAAATGCCAAGCCAGGTCAAAACTTTTTCCCGCTCACAGTAGATTATTTAGAGAAGACATACGCTGCCGGTAAGATTCCTGGTGGTTTTTTCCGTCGTGAAGGCCGTCCTTCAGAAGGTGAAACACTGATCTCTCGTTTGATTGATCGCCCATTGCGCCCATTGTTCCCAGAAGGTTTTTTGAACGAAGTGCAAGTGGTGGTTCATGTGGTGTCAATCAACCCTGACGTGCCTGCAGACATTCCTGCATTGATTGGTGCCTCAGCAGCGTTGGCTGTTTCAGGTATTCCATTCAATGGTCCAGTGGGCGCCGCTCGCGTTGGTTATAAAGATGGTCAATACATGTTGAACCCAACACGCACTGAGCAAGCGACCAGCCAGTTAGATTTGATCGTTGCTGGTACTCAATCTGCCGTGTTGATGGTTGAGTCTGAGGCATATCAGTTGTCTGAAGAAATCATGTTGGGCGCGGTTGTTTATGGTCATGAGCAAATGCAAACAGCGATCAATGCGATCAATGATTTGGTGCGCGAAGGCGGCAAGCCTGAGTGGGATTGGCAGCCAGCTCCTAAGAATGAGTCAATGATTGCTAAGGTGACTGCTTTGGCTGAGGCTGGTTTGCGTGAAGCGTATCAAATTCGTCAAAAGCAAGCTCGTTCAACTAAGTTGAAAGAAGTAACAAATCATGTGATGGCTAAATTGGCCGAAGATGGTGAATTTGATGAAGTTGAAGCTGGCAACATCATGTTTGACATCGAAGCAAAGATTGTTCGCGGTCAAGTATTGAACGGTGAGCCACGCATTGACGGTCGTGATACACGCACGGTTCGTCCAATTGAAATTCGCACAGGCGTGTTGCCACGCACACACGGCTCAGCATTGTTCACTCGTGGTGAGACACAAGGTTTGGTAGTTGCGACTTTGGGTACGGCTCGCGATGAGCAAATCATTGATGCTCTAGAAGGTGAGCAGCGTGATCGTTTCATGTTCCACTACAACATGCCTCCGTTTGCCACTGGCGAAACAGGCCGTGTTGGTAGCCCAAAGCGTCGCGAAATCGGTCACGGTCGTTTAGCTAAACGTGCTTTGATTCCAGTTTTGCCAAGCGCAGAAGAGTTTGCCTACAGCTTGCGTGTTGTTTCAGAAATCACTGAGTCAAACGGTTCATCTTCAATGGCTTCTGTTTGTGGCGGCTGTTTAGCCATGATGGACGCTGGTGTTCCTGTTAAGGCACACGTGGCTGGTGTAGCGATGGGCTTGATTTTGGATGGCAATCGTTTCGCTGTTTTGACAGACATCTTGGGTGATGAAGATCACTTGGGCGACATGGACTTCAAGGTAGCCGGTACATCAAACGGTATCACTGCATTGCAGATGGATATCAAAGTACAAGGTATTACTAAAGAGATCATGCAGGTTGCTTTGGCTCAAGCCAAAGAAGGCCGTTTGCACATTTTGAGCAAGATGCAAGAATCAATGAGTGGCGTGCGCACAGAGTTGTCTGAGCACGCTCCACGCATGGTGACCATCAAGATTCATCCAGACAAGATCCGTGAAGTGATCGGTAAGGGTGGCGCAACCATTCAGGCTTTGACAAAAGAAACTGGCACAAGCATTGATATCACTGATGATGGTCTTGTGACGATTGCTTCAACAAGTGCTGAAGGCATGGAAGAAGCCAAGCGTCGTATCGAAGGCATCACTGCTGAAGCTGAAGTAGGCAAGATCTACGAAGGTCCAGTGGTTAAATTGCTTGAGTTCGGTGCTTTGATCAATATTCTTCCAGGTAAAGATGGCTTGTTGCATATTTCAGAAATCGCTAATGAGCGTGTGAAAGATGTCAAAGATTACTTGCAAGAGGGTCAAGTGGTGCGTGTGAAGTTATTGGCTGCAGATGAGCGCGGACGTTTGCGTTTGTCATTGAAGGCTGCGTGTGCTGACGAGGGAACAAGCATTGCTCCTTTGAATGGCGCTGCACCACAAGCTGATGCTGCACCTGCAGAACAAGCTGAACAACAACAGCAGTAAACGCAGCCAAATTAGTGAGTTAAAACGGCATGCGTGCTGTTGAGATCAGCCAATATGGTGGCCCTGAAGTTCTAAAGGCGGCGGTAAGACCTGATTTGGTCATGCCGCTTCCTGGTTCTGGTGAGGTATTGATCAGAGTTAGAGCTGCAGGAGTCAACCGTCCTGATGTTCTTCAGCGTCAAGGTTTTTATCCAGTTCCACCAGGCGGTACAGATTTACCTGGTTTGGAATTGGCAGGTGAAATCATTGGCGGTGATATTGCGCATCCTGATAACTTTTTTAGTTTAGAAGTGGGTAGTCGCGTTTGTGCTTTGGTGGTTGGCGGTGCTTATGCGGAATATTGCATCGCTCCATTAGCGCAATGCTTGCCGGTGCCAAGAGGTTTGTCAGATGTCGAGGCGGCGAGTATCCCCGAAACATTCTTCACAGTTTGGAGCAATGTCTTTGATCGCGCTCGTTTAGGTTTGGACGGTCGAGGTAAAGAAACTTTATTGGTGCATGGTGGTAGCAGTGGTATTGGTGTAACAGCGATTCAGTTGGTGACCGCTTTGGGTCATGATGTATTGGTCACTGTGGGCAGCGATGAAAAAGCCAAGGCCTGTAAAGAGCTAGGAGCAGTGTTGGCGGTCAACTACCGTACCCAAGATTTTGTTGAAGAGGTTAAATCTTTCACAAATGGCAAAGGTGTTAATGTCATCTTGGACATGGTTGCAGGCCCCTATGTTGGTAGAGAAATTAAATGTTTAGCAGATGATGGCCGAATTGTGATCATTGCTAATCAGGGCGGTAAAATTTCAGAAGTCGATGTTGGCCAAGTTTTGAGAAGACGCTTGACCATCACTGGATCTACATTAAGACCTAGGTCTGTTGACTTCAAAGGCGCTATCGCTAGGTCCTTGAGAGCGCATGTATGGCCATTGCTTGAGTCTAAAAAAATCAGGCCAGTGATCCATGAGGTATTTGAATTAGAAGCTGCTGCGAAGGCCCATCAATTGATGGAATCCAGTCAGCACATTGGTAAGATAGTACTAACTGTTAATTGAATGAGACTTTAATGAGACCCTTGACCATCATTGGTAACTGGAAAATGAATGGCAGCATGCCTGCCAATCAGCAACTCATTGAAGAGTTATTGGGTGACAAAGAATTTTTAGAAAACCTGCAAGGTATGCGTGCAGGTTTGTGTGTCCCTTATCCATATTTATCGCAAGTCAGTCAATTGTTGGCCAACACTCCGATTGCTTGTGGTGCTCAAGATGTTTCTGATCATCCGAATGGTGCCTATACAGGTGATGTCAGCGCAAAAATGTTGCAAGAGTTTGGCTGTCAGTATGTGATCGTTGGTCACTCTGAGCGCCGCCAATTTCATCAAGAAGGTGATGGCTTGGTGGCTAGAAAAGCAAAAGCCTGTTTACAAGCTAACATCACGCCCATCATTTGTGTGGGAGAGACAGAGGCAGAGCATGATGATGGCAAAACTTTGACTGTTGTGCGTCGTCAATTACAGGCTGTTCTAGATTTACTGCAAGGTCAAATTGAATCTTGCATCATTGCTTATGAACCTGTTTGGGCGATTGGTACTGGGAAAGTACCCACCCCTGCTCAAGCTCAGGATGTGCACAGGGAATTACGTTTGCAGTTGGCTAAATTTGACGATGCGGCTGCCTCAAAAGTAGCAATTTTGTATGGCGGTAGCTTAAAGCCTGATAATGCTAAGGATTTGTTAGCGATGCCAGATATCGATGGTGGTTTGGTGGGTGGCGCATCGCTGAATGCAAAAGATTTTTTGGCTTTATGCCAAGCATGTAAATAAATTTGTTTTTGGAGACTTAGATGGAATTGTTAAAAACTATATTGGTTGTATTGCAAATCATTTCTGCGATTGGCGTGATTGCATTGGTACTTGTTCAGCAAGGTAAGGGTGCTGATATGGGCGCTGCCTTTGGTGGTGGCTCTTCAGGCGGCTTATTTGGTGCTGCGGGTTCAGCCAACTTCTTGTCTCGTGTGACAGCTATTTTTGCCACGATTTTCTTTTTGTCTACCTTGGGCATTACTTTATTTGGTTCAAACAAGTCACAAAATGCAGGTGTTTTATCAGGCACCAGCGCCCCTGTGACACCTCCAGCTGCTGAAGCTCCTGCGCCAGCAACAGCCACACCTGGCTCACCAGTCGCACCGGTGACCGGTTCTGGTCAAAATGTCCCCAGATAAGTTCATAGAATTCTAAAAAAACCCCTCTAAAGACACGGCAATAAGCTAAAATCTAAGGGTTTTTCCGTATGCCGTCGTGGTGGAATTGGTAGACACGCTATCTTGAGGGGGTAGTGGCGTAAAGCTGTGCGAGTTCGAGTCTCGCCGACGGCACCAAACAGGGGGTTTTGCCGCTTGTCAGAAAGCTGCAAGACCAATTAGTGAAAATATGTAAGTGAAACTTAGAGTTACGAATTGGAACGCTCTTGAACTTAGAAGCTTATTTTCCCGTTTTACTATTCATCCTAGTGGGGATTGGTGTTGGTCTTGTACCTATGGGTCTGGGCAAATTGCTCGGCGCCAATAAACCCGACGCTGAAAAAATCTCTCCATACGAGTGCGGCTTTGACGCCTACGAAGATGCACGCATGAAATTTGATGTGCGTTACTACTTGATCGCCATCCTTTTCATCCTTTTTGACCTAGAAACAGCATTTTTATTCCCTTGGGGCGTGGCCTTATCTGAGATTGGCTGGCCTGGCTACATATCAATGCTTATTTTCTTGTTGGAATTTGTGATTGGCTTTGCCTACATCTGGAAGAAGGGCGCCCTTAACTGGGAGTAAAGATAAAACATGGCTATTGAAGGTATCTTAAAAGAAGGTTTTGTCACCACATCAGCTGACAAGCTCATCAATTGGACAAGAACAGGTTCTTTGTGGCCAATGACTTTTGGTTTGGCCTGTTGTGCGGTTGAGATGATGCATGCGGGTGCATCCCGTTATGACTTGGACCGTTTTGGTGTTGTTTTTAGACCATCACCGCGCCAATCTGACTTGATGATTGTGGCAGGTACTTTATGTAACAAGATGGCGCCAGCTTTGCGCAAGGTGTATGACCAGATGCCTGAACCACGCTGGGTGATCTCCATGGGATCATGCGCCAACGGTGGCGGTTACTACCATTACTCATATTCTGTGGTTCGCGGTTGCGACCGCATCGTGCCTGTGGACGTTTATGTACCAGGTTGTCCTCCAACTGCTGAAGCTTTGATGTACGGCATCATTCAATTGCAAGCCAAGATCAAGCGCACTAGCACGATTGCGAGAAAGGCCTGACATGTCAGACACTCTATCTGTACTTAAAGAGCGCCTAGAAAAAGTATTGGGCAAAAAAGTTGCTCGTTTGCACGAAGCTCTTGGCGAACTTACTTTGGTGGTGCGCGCAGAAGACTATTTTGAAGTAGCCAAAACTCTAAGAGATGAACCAAGTTTAGGCTTTGATCAATTGATGGATCTTTGCGGTGTTGACTACAGCGAGTACGACAACTCAACGTGGGAAGGTCCTCGTTTTGCTGCTGTGAGCCACTTGTTGTCTGTGAAGCATAACTGGCGTTTGCGTCTGCGCGTGTTTGCGCCAGTAGATCATTTCCCATTGGTGGCATCTGTGACACCTATTTGGAATTCAGCTAACTGGTTTGAGCGTGAAGCCTTTGACTTGTATGGCATCTTGTTCGATGGCCATGATGATTTGCGCCGCATTTTGACGGACTATGGCTTCATTGGTCATCCGTTCAGAAAAGATTTCCCAATCTCTGGCAACGTTGAAATGCGTTATGACCCAGAGCAAAAGAGAGTTATTTATCAACCTGTCACGATTGATCCTCGCGAGGTAACTCCTCGAGTGATCCGCGAAGAAAGCTACGGTTCTTAATCATGGCTGATATTAAAAATTACACCCTGAACTTTGGCCCACAGCACCCAGCCGCTCACGGCGTGTTGCGTTTGGTTTTGGAGTTAGATGGTGAAGTGATTCAGCGCTCAGACCCGCACATTGGTTTGTTGCATCGTGCCACTGAGAAATTAGCCGAAACCAGAACTTGGGTACAAAACGTTCCATACATGGATCGTTTGGACTACGTTTCAATGATGGCCAATGAGCACGCTTATGTGATGGCGATTGAAAAGCTCTTGCAAATTGAAGTTCCAGAGCGTGCGCAATATATCCGTGTGATGTATGACGAGATCACTCGTTTACTCAATCACTTGTTGTGGATTGGCTGTCACGGCTTGGACGTTGGCGCAATGGCGGTGTTCTTGTACGCCTTCCGCGAGCGTGAAGATTTGTTTGATATGTACGAGGCTGTTTCTGGTGCACGCATGCACGCTGCTTACTATCGTCCAGGTGGTGTGTATCGTGATCTACCAGATACGATGCCGCAGTACTTGGCCAATAAGATTCGTGGCGAAAAAGCTGTGAAGAAATTGAACGAAAACCGTCAAGGTTCTTTGTTGGATTTCATTGAAGATTTCACCAACAGATTTCCGAAGTATGTCGACGAATATGAGACTCTACTGACCGATAACCGTATTTGGAAGCAGCGTTTGGTTGGTATTGGCGTGGTCTCCCCAGAGCGTGCATTACAGCTTGGCTTCACGGGCGCCATGTTGCGTGGTTCTGGTATTGAATGGGATCTGCGTAAGAAGCAACCGTACGAGGTTTACAGCAAATTAGATTTTGATATTCCTGTGGGCGTTAACGGCGACTCTTACGATCGTTACTTGGTGCGTGTTGAAGAAATGCGCCAGTCAAACAAGATCATTCAGCAGTGCGTTAAATGGCTAAGAGCTAATCCTGGTCCTGTGATGAGCGATAACCACAAAGTCACAAGTCCAAAACGTGTGGACATGAAGTCCAACATGGAAGAATTGATTCACCACTTCAAACTGTTCACTGAAGGTATTCACGTACCTGCGGGCGAGGCTTACGCCGCAGTTGAACATCCAAAGGGTGAGTTTGGTATTTATGCAATTTCTGATGGCGCAAATAAACCTTACCGTTTGAAGATCCGTGCCCCAGGTTTTGTGCATTTATCTGCTTTAGATGAGATGGCAAAAGGTCACATGTTGGCCGATGCTGTAACGATTATTGGTACGCAGGACATTGTGTTCGGCGAGATTGACCGCTAAAAGGATAAGAGAATATATGTTGTCCCCACAAGCTCGCGCTGAAATCGATCGCAATATTGCCAAGTATCCGGCCGATCAAAAACAATCTGCTGTGATGGCGGCTTTGGTGGTTGCTCAAGATCAATATGGTTGGGTAACTCCTGAGTCAATCGAAGAGATTGCGGCCATTTTAGAAATGCCACCGATTGCTGTTCAAGAAGTTGCAACGTTTTACAACATGTACGACACCAAGCCTGTTGGCAAATTCAAATTAGCGGTTTGTACTAATTTGCCATGCGAACTTTCTGGTGGCACTCGTGCAGGTGAGTACTTAAAGAAAAAATTAGGCATTGATTACAACGAGACAACGCCATGCGGTACGTTCACTCTAAAAGAGGGTGAGTGCATGGGTGCTTGTGGTGATGCGCCTGTGGCGATTGTGAACAATAAAACCATGTGCAGTTTTATGAGCAATGAAAAATTAGATGCTTTGATTGATGAACTAAAAGCCAAAGCAAATGCAACTGGAGGTGCAGTATGACCAGTTTGCACACACGTCACATCCAGCCTTTGATCCTTGCGGGTCTTAATGGCGATAACTGGCGTTTAAAAGATTATGTGGCGCGCGGTGGTTATGCTCAGCTCAAAAGAATTTTGACTGAAGGCATCACGCCAGAAGCGGTGATTGCAGAAGTTAAAGCCTCTGGTCTGCGTGGCCGAGGTGGTGCAGGTTTCCCAACAGGTTTGAAGTGGAGCTTCATGCCACGTCAGTTCCCTGGCGATAAATACTTGGTGTGTAACACCGACGAAGGTGAGCCTGGCACATTCAAAGATCGCGACATCATGCGTTACAACCCGCATGCTTTGATTGAAGGCATGGCGATTGCAGCTTATGCCATGGGCATTGGTGTTGGTTATAACTACATTCACGGCGAAATTTGGCACGAGTACGCTCGTTTTGAAGAGGCGCTAGAAGAAGCTCGCGCTGCAGGATTTTTGGGTAATAAGATTTGTGGATCTGAGTTCTCATTCCAATTACATGCTCACCATGGTTGGGGCGCATATATTTGCGGTGAAGAAACAGCACTTTTGGAATCTTTAGAAGGTAAAAAAGGTCAGCCACGCTTCAAGCCACCTTTCCCTGCTAGTTTTGGTTTGTATGGCAAACCAACCACGATCAATAACACTGAAACATTCTCTGCTGTGCCATTCATTTTCCAGATTGGTGGCGAGGCTTATGCCAAGTTGGGTAAACCTAATAATGGCGGTACAAAGATTTTCTCAATCTCTGGTGACGTAGAGCGTCCTGGTAACTATGAGATTCCATTGGGCACACCATTTGCCACTCTTTTAGAGTTGGCTGGTGGCATGCGCGGTGGTAAAAAAATTAAAGCAGTGATTCCTGGTGGTTCATCAGCTCCGGTTATTCCTGGTGCGATGATGATGGACACAGATATGGACTATGACGGTATTGCTAAAGCAGGTTCAATGTTGGGTTCAGGCGCTGTGATTGTGATGGATGAGACGCGTTGTATGGTCAAGTCATTGTTGCGCTTGTCTTACTTCTATCACGAAGAATCATGTGGACAGTGCACGCCATGCCGTGAAGGTACGGGTTGGTTGTGGCGCATTGTGAATCGTATTGAGCACGGAGAAGGTCGTCCGGAAGACTTGGATCTTTTGAACGACGTTGCTGCGAATATTCAAGGTAGAACAATTTGTGCATTGGGTGATGCTGCGGCGATGCCTGTGCGGGGCATGTTGAAGCATTACATGGATGAGTTTGCGTATCACGTTGAGCACAAGCGTTGCATTGTGCCGGCATACGTTTAAGCATTCGAAGAGATCGACAGGAAAATAAGATGGTTGAAATCGAAATTGATGGCAAAGCAGTAGAAATCCAACAGGGTTCTATGGTGATGGATGCGGCTAAGAAAATTGGCACGCACATCCCTCATTTTTGTTATCACAAGAAATTATCGATTGCGGCTAACTGTCGCATGTGTTTGGTGGAAGTTGAAAAAGCTCCTAAACCATTGCCTGCATGTGCAACACCAGTAACGCCTGGCATGAAAGTGTTCACGCATTCAGAAAAAGCCGTGCAAGCTCAAAAATCAGTGATGGAATTTTTGTTGATCAACCATCCTTTGGATTGCCCAATTTGCGATCAAGGTGGTGAGTGTCAATTACAAGATTTGGCTGTAGGTTACGGTAAAACGACATCACGTTACGACGAAGAAAAGCGTGTGGTTTTCCATAAGAATGTGGGTCCATTGATTTCAATGGAGGAGATGAGCCGTTGCATTCACTGCACACGTTGCGTTCGTTTTGGTCAAGAAATTGCTGGCGTCATGGAATTGGGCATGCTCAATCGTGGCGAGCATTCAGAAATCACTTCATTCGTTGGCAAGACTGTTGACTCAGAACTATCTGGCAACATGATCGATTTATGCCCAGTGGGTGCTTTGACCAGCAAGCCATTCCGCTACTCAGCACGTACTTGGGAGTTGGGCCGTAAGCGTTCTGTGAGCCCACATGATTCTTTGGGTTCTAACGTGGTGATGCAAACCAAAGCCAATCAAGTATTGCGCACAGTGCCTTTAGAAAACGAAGCCATCAATGAATGCTGGATCAGTGATAAAGATCGCTTTGCTTATGAAGGCTTGAACAGCAAAGACCGTTTGAAAAATCCAATGGTCAAGCAAGACAATCAATGGATTGAAACAGACTGGGAGTCTGCTTTAGATTACGTGGCGCGTTCATTGTCATCGATCAAAGAAGATCATGGCTCAGATGCCATCGCTGCTTTGGCTCACCCAATCTCAAGTGTTGAGGAGTTGTACCTTCTTAAAACACTCATGACTGGTTTAGGTTCAGACAATACTGAAACACGCTTGCGTGCTGAAGACGTGAGTGGTGCAGCTAAAGCACCATGGTTAGGTATGAAGATTGCTGAAGTTGCTCAATTGCAAAGAGCTTTCTTCATTGGTAGTTTTTTACGCAAAGATCAACCGCTTTTGGCCGCCAGAGTTCGTGCCGCCGCTAAGCGTGGTTTGAAAGTGACTCGTTTGGGCGCAAGCACCGAAGACTGGTTGATGCCAGTGGCTGCCAGCGCTCAAGTTTCACCAGCGAATTGGCCAGCTGAATTAGCGGGCGTTGCTGCAGCAGTGGCACAAGCAAAGGGCGTGAGTGCCCCAAGCAATGCAGCCATCAGCGCTCAAGCAAAAGCCATTGCTGATAGCTTGTTAAGCGGTGAACGCAAAGCCGTGTTCTTGGGTGCAGCTGCGATGGCTCACCCACAGTTTGCACAATTACATGCATACGCACAGTTCATTGCAAACCAAACGGAAGCAACTTTGGGATTCTTGCCTGAAGGTGGTAACGCCGTGGGTGCACACATTGTTAAAGCGGTGTCTGCAGTAGGTATCAATGGCTTGATGGCTAAAAACCTCAAAGCAGTGTTGCTCATGAACATTGAGCCAGGCGCAGACTTGATTGATCCGCAATTGGCGAAGCAGACCCTTGCTAAAGCCGGCACAGTGATCGCGATGACTGCATTTGACAGCGCTGAAATTCGTGAAGTTGCAGACGTTCTATTACCGATCACGCCATACACAGAAACTTCTGGCAGTTTCATCAATTTAGAGGGCAGCTTGCAATCTGTTCAAGCAGTTGTTAAGCCTTTGGGCTCAGCTCGTCCTGCTTGGAAAGTGCTTCGTGTTCTTGGTAATTTGATGAACATCGATGGTTTCTATTTCAACAGTTCAGATGAGGTTTTGGACGAAGCTGTTCCTAAGAATTTCGCTGAGCAATTAAATAACAGCACATCGACTGCACCAGCAGTCACCAGCACTTTCACGCCAGCGATTGAGCGTTTGGCAGATGTGACGATTCATTCAAGTGATGCGATTGTGCGTCGTGCTCCTGCATTGCAGTTGACTCAAGATGCTAAGAAGGCCATGAAGTTGGGTGTACCAACAGATTTGATGATGCAATTGCAACTAAAAGAAGGTGATGTTGTGCGTGTTACTCAAGCTGGAGCTTCTGTGAACATGCCAGTCACTGAAGAGCGTGCCTTGACCAGTGGTGTTGTCAGACTCTCTGCAGGCACATCATTCAGTGCTCAATTGGGTGGAATGTTTGGTCAATTATCTGTGGAGCGTGTATGACCGACTTTATTCAAACAATCAATACCCACGGTTTAGCACTCTTCGGTGAGATGGCATGGCCCATCGTTTGGACCTTGATCAAAATTGTGACCATTGTTCTACCGATGTTTGGTTGCGTGGCTTATTTGACTCTTTGGGAGCGCAAGTTAATTGGTTGGATGCACGTTCGTTTAGGTCCTAACCGTGTTGGTCCTTTGGGCTTGTTGCAGCCAATCGCTGATGCGCTCAAGTTATTACTCAAAGAAGTCATCATTCCAAGCAAGGCAAGTAAAGTTTTATACATCGTGGCTCCAGTGATGGTGATCGCTCCTGCATTTGCTGCATGGGCTGTGGTGCCATTCCAAGCAGACATGGTTCTAGCCAATGTGAACGCTGGTTTGTTGTATGTCATGGCAATCACATCTGTGGGTGTTTATGGCGTGATCTTGGCAGGTTGGGCATCTAACTCTAAATATGCTTTCTTGGGCGCAATGCGTGCCTCAGCACAAATGGTGTCATATGAAATTGCGATGGGCTTTGCGCTTGCAGCCGTTTTAGTGATTTCTGGTACTTTGAATTTGAGCGACATCGTGAAGTCTCAGCAAACGGGTTACTTCGCCAGCATCGGTTTGAATTTCTTGTCTTGGAACTGGTTACCGCTATTGCCGATGTTCTTGATTTATTTCATCTCAGGTGTTGCTGAGTTGAACCGTCATCCATTTGACGTGGTCGAAGGTGAATCTGAGATTGTGGCTGGTCACATGATTGAATACTCAGGCATGGCTTTTGCGATGTTCTTCTTGGCTGAATATGCCAATATGATTTTGATCGCTGCTTTGACCTCCATCATGTTCTTTGGTGGTTGGGCGCCTATCGTTGACTTGCCAATTTTGCGCGACATTCCAGGTATCTTCTGGTTGGTTGCCAAAACATTCTTCTTCTTGTCTTGTTTTATTTGGTTGCGTGCATCCTTCCCACGTTACCGCTATGACCAACTCATGCGTTTGGGTTGGAAGGTATTTATTCCCATCTCGATCTTCTGGATCTTGTTGGTCGGTGCTTGGGTCTTGTCACCCTGGAATATTTGGAAATAAGGCGAGGTTTAAAAATGTTCCAACGTATCCGCGAATTCTTTTCTAGCTTGCTCTTAAGAGAGCTCTTTCAAGGCATGGCTTTGACAGGGAAGTATTTGTTCAAGCCAAAGATCACAGTTCAGTACCCTGAAGAAAAAACACCTATGTCACCACGTTTTCGTGGTTTGCACGCTTTGCGTCGTTACCCAAATGGTGAAGAGCGTTGTATTGCTTGCAAACTGTGTGAAGCGGTGTGTCCAGCGATGGCGATCACGATCGAATCTGATCAGCGTGATGACGGTACACGTCGAACCACTCGTTATGACATCGACTTAACCAAGTGTATTTTCTGTGGCTTCTGCGAAGAAGCTTGCCCAGTGGATGCGATTGTTGAAACACACATTCATGAGTATCACGGTGAAAAGCGTGGTGACTTGTATTTCACGAAAGATATGTTGTTGGCAGTGGGTGATCGTTATGAAAACGAAATTGCTGCTAACAAAACAGCGGATGCTAAATACAAATGATGCTAGAACCTAAATCAATCCTCTTTTATATTTTTGCTGCCATTTTGGTGATGGCTGCTTTGCGCGTGATCACTGCTCGCAATCCAGTTCATGCCGCTTTGTTCTTGGTATTGTCTTTCTTTACAGCAGCAGCCATTTGGATGTTGTTGCACGCTGAGTTCTTGGCCATTTTGTTGGTCTTGGTTTACGTTGGTGCCGTGATGGTCTTGTTCTTGTTCGTGGTGATGATGCTAGACCTGGATTTGGATCATTTGCGCAAAGGCTTCAAGCAATACATGCCAGTGGCCTCATTGGTCGGTGCGGTGATTGTTGCTGAGATGGCAATTGTCTTGATTCGTGGCTTTATCGGTACAAGCCAGCCAATCAGAAACATGGATCCTGAAGTCGCTGCTAACAATACCAAAGCTTTGGGTATCTTGCTTTATACCGAGTACCTATTCAGCTTTGAAGTCGCCGGCATTATCTTGTTGGTCGCCATCATTTCTTCAGTGGCTTTGACTTTGCGTCGTCGCAAAGATACAAAAACACAAAATATTCCTGATCAAATTCGCACAAGAAAAGAAGATCGCGTGCGCATGGTCACCTCTATGAATGCTGATTCATCAGCCAAAAAAGAATCTTAGGACAGTGATGATGAGACATTTCGGAAAAAGGATTTATTCATGACAATCACCTTAGCTCATTACTTAGTGTTAGCTGCCATTTTGTTCGCAATTGGCGTGGTTGGCATTTTCTTGAATCGCAAAAACATCATTGTGTTGTTGATGTCCTTGGAATTGATGTTATTGGCCGTTAATTTGAACTTCATTGCCTTCTCTCACTATCTAGGAGACATGGCTGGTCAAGTATTCGTATTCTTTATTTTGACCGTGGCAGCTGCTGAAGCAGCCATCGGCTTGGCTATTTTGGTCACGATGTTCCGTAAGCTAGACACGATCCATGCTGAAGACCTCGGACAACTGAAGGGTTAAGACAGATCATATGACTACTCCAATCTTGAACCCTCTTGTATTACTAGCAATTCCATTGGCCCCATTGGTGGGTGCAGCGATTGCTGGTTTGTTTGGTACTAAATTCTTGGGCAATCTCATTGGTCGCTCAGCTGCGCACACAGTCACGATTCTAGGTGTGGCTATTTCATGCATCCTTTCATTCATGGTCTTGAATGACGTGATGGCAGGTGCCCGATTCAATGAAACTATCTACACCTGGATGCAGTTGGGTGAGTTGAGCTTAGAAGTTGGTTTCTTGGTCGACCCATTGACTGCCATGATGATGGTGGTAGTGACATTCGTTTCATTGATGGTGCACATTTACACCATTGGTTACATGGCAGAAGACGAGGGCTATGCCCGATTCTTCTCTTATATTTCTTTGTTCACCTTCTCAATGTTGATGTTGGTGATGAGCAATAACTTCTTACAGCTTTTCTTTGGCTGGGAAGCTGTTGGCTTGGTATCTTATCTATTGATTGGTTTCTGGTACAAGCGACCAACTGCCATCTTTGCCAATATGAAAGCCTTCTTGGTCAACCGTGTGGGTGACTTTGGTTTCATCCTTGACATTGGTCTTTTGATGGCTTACACCGACAGCATGAGTTATGACGGTGTGTTTGCACAAAAAGATTTGTTGGTTCAACAGGTCTTGCCTGGCACTGATTGGAATTTGGTCACAGTGGCTTGCGTTTGCTTGTTCATCGGCGCGATGGGTAAGTCAGCACAGTTCCCATTACACGTTTGGTTGCCGGATTCAATGGAAGGCCCAACACCTATTTCCGCTTTGATTCACGCGGCAACCATGGTGACTGCTGGTATTTTCATGGTGAGCCGTATGTCACCATTGTTTGAGTTATCTGATGCTGCTTTGTCATTTGTTTTGATCATTGGCTCAATCACCGCATTGTTCATGGGTTTCTTGGGTATTGTGCAAAACGACATCAAGCGCGTGGTGGCTTATTCCACCTTGTCACAACTCGGTTACATGACAGTGGCTTTGGGCGTATCTGCTTATCCAATCGCTGTGTTCCACTTAATGACGCACGCTTTCTTCAAGGCTTTGTTGTTCTTGGGAGCAGGTAGTGTGATCATGGGTATGCACCACGACCAAGATATGCGCAATATGGGTGGTTTGTGGAAGTACATGCCAATCACTTGGCTCACATCTTTGTTAGGTTCTTTGGCGTTGATTGGTACACCTTTCTTCTCAGGTTTCTATTCAAAAGATTCAATCATTGAAGCGGTTGCTAAGAGCACCATCACTGGTTCTGACTTTGCCTTCTTTGCTGTGATGGCAGGTGTGTTCATCACTGCCTTCTACTCATTCAGAATGTACTTCTTGGTGTTCCACGGTAAAGAGCGCTTTGGTCAAGCTCATCATGATCACGGTCATGATGCTCACGATGATCACCACGATGACCATCACCACGGTTTGGCTCCAGGTCAAAAGCCACATGAGTCTCCATGGGTGGTGACATTGCCATTGGTTCTATTAGCGATTCCATCTGTGATTGTGGGCTATCTCACGATCGGTCCAATGTTATTTGGCGATTTCTTTGGCAATGCTATTTTTGTTGATGCAAGTAAGCATGTGGCCATGAAAGAATTGGCTGCTGCTTTCACTGGTCCTTTGGGCATGGTGGCACACTCATTGCATACGCCTGTTTTGTACTTGGCTCTTGGTGGCGTGGTTTCAGCGGCTGTCTTTTATCTGTGGTTGCCACAGATTCCAGCTTTCTTTGCCCGCGTATTGGCACCAGTTAAGAACATTCTTGATAACAAGTACTACATGGATGATTTCAACCAGGCGGTGTTTGCTAAAGGCGCAAGATTATTAGGCACTGGTTTGTGGAAACGTGCTGATCAAGGATTGATTGATGGTTTAGTAGTCAATGGCAGCACGCGTGTGATCGCATGGTTCTCAGCCAATGTTCGTCAAGTTCAATCAGGATTCTTGTATCACTATGCATTTGCAATGATTCTTGGCTTGATTGCTTTGATCGGCTGGATTTTATATACCCACTTGGGCTCCATGAAATAAAACAATAGATAGAGCGCCCCAATATGATTCTTTCTTTCTCCATCTGGTTACCGATCATTTTCGGTTTGATTATTTTGTTCACTGGTTCGGACAACAGCAAGGGCTATGTTCGCATCATGGCTTTGATTGCTTCTTTGATCAGTTTTGCTGCCACCTTGCCATTGGTCACCGGCTTTGACACAAGTACTGCGGCCATGCAGTTTGTGGAGCAAGTATCTTGGGTGCCGCGTTATGACATCAACTACTTCTTAGGTGTTGATGGTATTTCGATGTGGTTCGTGGTTCTAACAGCATTTATCACTGTGATTGTTGTAGTTGCTGCATGGGAAGTGATCACTGTGAACGTGTCTCAGTACATGGCTGCGTTCTTGATTTTGTCTGGCCTGATGATTGGCGTGTTTGCCTCATTGGACGGCTTATTGTTCTACGTATTCTTTGAAGCAACTTTGATTCCAATGTACATCATCATCGGTGTGTGGGGTGGTCCGAATCGTGTGTATGCGGCCTTCAAGTTCTTCTTGTACACCTTGCTAGGTTCACTCCTAACCTTGGTGGCTATTTTGTATTTGTACAACGTGACAGATACATTCAATATTTTGACTTGGCACAAAGCCAAGTTAGACATCGTTGAGCAAGTTCTTATTTTTGGGGCATTCTTCATGGCATTCGCTGTGAAGGTACCAATGTGGCCAGTTCATACATGGTTGCCAGATGCCCACGTTGAGGCGCCAACCGGCGGTTCAGTGGTATTGGCAGCAATCATGTTGAAGTTAGGTGCCTACGGCTTCTTGAGATTCTCATTACCGATTGCACCAGATGCAAGTCAATACTTGGCTCCAGCCGTGATTGCACTTTCATTGGTGGCGGTGATTTATATTGGTTTGGTAGCCTTGGTTCAGGCGGATATGAAAAAGCTCGTGGCTTATTCATCCATCGCACACATGGGCTTTGTGACCTTGGGATTCTTCATCTTCAACCCGATGGGTGTTGAGGGTGCGATTGTGCAGATGATTTCTCACGGCTTCATCTCTGCTGCGATGTTCTTGAGCATTGGTGTGCTCTATGACCGCATGCACTCACGTCAAATTGCTGATTACGGTGGCGTGGTCAATACCATGCCTAAGTTCACAGCCTTTGCAGTCTTGTTTGCCATGGCTAACTGCGGATTACCTGCTACTTCAGGTTTCGTGGGTGAGTTCATGGTCATTTTGGCTGCCGTTGATTACGACTTCTTGATTGGTATTTTGGCGGCCACCGCTTTGATCCTTGGCGCTGCTTATTCATTGTGGATGACCAAGCGAGTGTTCTTTGGCGATGTGGGTAATCAACACGTTGCAGAGCTGACCGATATCAATGCACGTGAATTTTTAATCATGAGTGTCTTGGCCATTTTCACGATTGGCATGGGCGTTTATCCAAAACCATTCACTGATGTGATGCACGTTTCTGTTATCGAGCTGTTAAAGCACGTGGCAGTTAGCAAACTTTAATCCTGAAAGAGGAAAGAGATATTTATGCAATCGATTGATCTCATTGCGATGTTGCCGGAGCTGGTGCTCCTGACGGTGGCATGTTTGCTATTGATGACTGTTTTCATGAATGAGCCACAGGCATCAGATGAAGATATTTTTTATGCCCCACGTGGTACAGAGCTGACTTATAAGATCAGTTTGGCTATGTTGCTTGGTTTGAGTTTTGCTTTTGGTTTGCAATCCGTTGATCAACCTGTGCATGCCTTCAATGACATGTTCGTGGTCGATGCCTTATCGAGCATTCTCAAGTCTGTCGCTTGTTTGGCGGTCTTCATGACCTTGGTCTATTCAAAGCAGTATTTGATGGACCGTGGTTTGTTCAGAGTGGACTTCATTGTTTTAACGCTTTTGGCTTTATTGGGCCAATGCGTGATGATCTCTGGCTCTAATTTATTGACCCTTTATTTGGGCTTGGAGTTATTGGCGTTGCCAACCTACGCTTTGGTTGCGATGAAGCGTGATTCTGCTCTAGGTACTGAAGCTGCGATGAAGTACTTCATCTTGGGTGCTTTGGCATCAGGTTTCTTGTTATACGGTATGTCAATGCTTTACGGTGCCACAGGCAGTCTAGATCTTGATGAAATCCTAAAAGCAGTCGGCGATCAGCGTATCAATCGTTTGGTATTGGCTTTTGCTGTGGTTTTCATTGTGTCAGGTTTGGCATTCAAACTAGGCGTTGCACCGTTTCATATGTGGGTGCCTGATGTGTATCAAGGTGCCCCAACTGCTGTGACATTGATGATTGCGGGTGCACCAAAGGTTGCAGCCTTTGCATTGTTGTTCCGTTTATTGGTAGAAGGCTTGTTGCCATTGACTCATGATTGGCAGCCAATGATCATGATTTTGGCGGTGATGTCTTTGGTGGTTGGTAACTTGACCGCGATTGCTCAAACCAATCTCAAGAGAATGTTGGCGTACTCAACGATTTCTCATATGGGTTTCATGATTCTTGGCATGTTGTCCATTTTTGATGAACACGCTTATAGTGCAGCCTTGTTCTATGCCGTGACCTATGTATTAACGACTTTGGGCTCATTCGGACTATTGATGCTTTTGTCTCGTAAAGGTTACGAATGCGAAACATTGGATGACCTCAAGGGCTTGAATCATCGTCATCCATGGATGGCCTTCATCGGCTTGATTTTGATGTTCTCTTTGGCCGGTATCCCTCCAACGGTTGGATTTGCTGCCAAGTTATCGATTCTTGAGGCTTTGGTTGATAGCGGCCACTTGTATCTTGCAATCATCGCAGTGATGGCCTCATTGGTTGGCGCGTTTTATTACTTGCGTGTTGTTAAATGCATGTACTTTGATGAGCCCACTCAAACTGCGCCGATTGAGGGTGGTTTGGTTGTTAAAACAGTCTTTACTCTGAATGGTTTGTTTGTTTTGTTGTGCGGTATTTTCCCAGCAACATTGATGGCTCTTTGTTTGAGAGCCATGTCAACTACCTTATTGAGTTAATCATGGCGCCTGCTAGCTTAAGTATTGAGTCTTGGTTGTTGATATTGGTGGCCTTGGCTGCTGCCAATGCAGCTTACGTTAGCCCAAAATTTTTATTTTTCAAATCACTCAAAGACAAGCACGTTGGTTGGTGCTTATTGGAAATGGCCTTTTGGTACGCTTTGATTGGTTTGATTGGTTATTCATTGGAAAGCATGATTGGTAATGTCTTTCCAAAGCGCTGGGAGTTCTTTGCAGTCAGCATCTGTTTATTTTTGGTGGCTGCTTTCCCAGGCTTCACATGGCGTTTTCTCATGAAGCATCGCAAAGATGCTCATGGCTAAGCCATTAGATCACTCATTCCATCATGAGTTCATCATCTGACTCAAACTCTCAGCCAGAGAAAAGTTTCTCCGATTTACCTGACTCTGATGCTCATTTGCGTGAGCATCCAACATCCTCTGAAGATGTTTATTCCGGAAAATTTCTACATCTAAAAAAAGACATCGTTCAGTTGCCAGATGGCAATACGACTTATCGAGAGTATTTGATTCATCCGGGTGCGGTTGCAATCATGCCTATCTTGAATGATGGTCGTATCTTGCTCGAAAGGCAGTTTCGCTATCCTGTTGATGCTGCCATGATTGAAATACCTGCAGGAAAGCTGGAAGCAGGTGAAGATCCTTTATTGTGCGCCCAGCGTGAATTATTAGAAGAGACAGGATATTCAGCCAAAACTTGGGAGTTCCTTGGCAGAATTCATCCAGTGATTTCTTATTCAACGGAGTTCATTGATATTTATCTTGCCAAGGATCTTAGTGTGGGTGAAAGAGCTCTGGATGAGGGTGAGTTCTTAGATGTGTTTGCAGCCACTTTGGATGAAATGCATGAGTGGATTGCAGAGGGAAAGATCACAGACGTTAAAACAATCATCTCTGTTTACCACCTAGCAAGACGCCTCAAGCAAATCTGAGTAGCTAAAAATAAATAAAATAGAGATAACGAAGCAAAGATTAAAAAAGAGATAAATTAAAAAAACGAAAATTAATTAAGTAATTAAAATAGTGAATATATTAATTTTTCATAATTCATACTTGTTCCATGAAAGTCTATAACCTCGCTTGCCATCTAGACCACCACTTTGAAGGGTGGTTTGCATCTGAAGCAGATGCCTTGTCTCAACAAGAGACAGGTTTGCTTACCTGTCCTGTTTGCGATAGCAAGGAGATTGTTCGTTTACCTTCAGCCCCTCGAATCGCCAAGCGCACCAGTCGAGAGTTGGTGTCTGCTGATCAAGCAACTTCTCAAATGAATGATGCGCCTGGAGTATCTGGTGGAGCTGGGCAATCCATGGTTTTGACTGGATCTGAGCAAGCGCATTTACAGGCTCAAGTTCAGGCTACTGTGATGAGAGCGATGAGAGAGCTCATCAATAAGACTGAGGATGTTGGCCACGACTTTGCAGAAGAAGCTAGAAAAATTCATTACCAAGAGGCACCAGAAAGAAGTATTCGTGGTCACGCCACAGTTGATGAAGCTGCTGAACTTCGTGAAGAGGGTATTGAGGTCGTTTCTTTACCGATTTTCCCGGCCTTAAAAGACACCTTGCAGTAAGTCTGAGGAAACACCTTAGCTATCAACGAGGGGTTTCTTGGACCCACCAGTTAATTAATTGGGAACCACTCTTTGTTGGCGGCTGAAGTCTTGAACGGGGACTTCGCTGGGCTTTAGACGTTTTTCACAGACATTTTTACCCTCAAATACCCGCATCACCGAACAATCATGTCCAGTGCCCTCAGATGCGGCATGGTCGGTTAAGCTCTTGCCGGTTGTGACTGTGGTGCCAACGCTCGCTGCCGTCAAAGGATAGGCGGCTACCATGGCGCAGGCTGATAATTGCCCTAGAGCCAATACCGCTGCAAAAATCTTGAGAAAAAGTCTAAAAACCGTCAATTGGGTAGAATATGTCTAAAGTTGTAACTCTAATAATATAAATGAAGTAGGAGACAAAATGTCAGAAACTATTGGACACCACATCAATGGTGAGGTCATTCGTTTTGGTGGTGCAAGCGCCCCCGTCTACGAGCCTGCAACAGGTCAAGTTCGAGCAAATGTTGAGCTTGCCTCTGTCGACGGTGTCGCTAAGGCTGTTGCTGCAGCCAAGGCTGCTTTCCCAGCGTGGTCAACCACCCCTGTGACTCGCCGCGCCAAGGTGATGTTTAACTTTAAAGCCATCATTGAAGCCCGTATGGACGAAATGGCAGAAGTGATTACTCGTGAGCATGGTAAAACATTTGATGACGCCAGAGGCGAGATTCAGCGTGGTTTAGAGGTGGTGGATTTTGCTTGTGGCATTCCTCAGCTTCTGAAGGGTGAGTACACCGAGCAAATCGCTAAGGGCATGGATGCATGGACCATGCGTCAAGCGCTTGGTGTTTGTGCAGGTATCACACCATTTAACTTCCCAGCGATGGTTCCGATGTGGATGTACCCAGTGGCGATTGCCTGTGGCAACACATTTGTTCTTAAGCCATCAGAGAGAGATCCATCAGCGACTTTACTAGCTGCTAAGTGGCTAGAAGAAGCGGGTCTACCAAAGGGCGTCTTTAACGTTGTGCAGGGCGATAAAACAGCCGTGGACGCATTATTGAACCACCCTGATGTCAAAGCTATCAGTTTTGTTGGATCAACTCCAATCGCTTCTTATATTTATGAGACAGCTGCTAAAAATGGTAAGCGTGTTCAAGCTTTGGGCGGAGCAAAAAATCACATGGTGGTGATGCCTGATGCTGACTTGGATCAAGCGGTGGATGCTCTGATGGGTGCTGCTTATGGTTCTGCCGGTGAGCGTTGTATGGCGATTTCAGTAGCGGTGGCTGTTGGTAATGTGGCTGATGCTTTGATTGAAAAACTATCCACTCGTATCAAGAAACTCAAAGTTGACAACGGTTTAACTCCAGGCGCAGAAATGGGTCCATTGGTGACCAAGGTGCATTTGGACAAGGTCACAGGTTTTGTTGATGCTGGTGTTAAAGAGGGCGCCAAATTAGTTGTCGACGGCCGTAACTTAAAAGTGGCTGGTTGTGAAAATGGCTTCTTCTTAGGCGGTTGTTTATTCGACAACGTGAAGCCTAATATGAGCATCTACAAAGAAGAAATCTTTGGCCCAGTATTGAGCGTGATGCGTGTGGATGATGTTGCCACTGCGATCCAATTGATCAACGATCATGAGTATGGCAACGGCACAGCGATCTTCACCAGAGACGGTAACACTGCCCGCGAATTTGTGAGTCGTATCCAGGTGGGCATGGTGGGTGTGAACGTGCCTATTCCAGTGCCAATGGCCTTCCATTCATTCGGTGGTTGGAAGCGCAGTCTGTTCGGTGATCACCACGTGCATGGTCCAGAAGGTGTGCGTTTTTACACTCGCATGAAGGCTGTGACTCAGCGTTGGCCAGAAACCATTGCTCAGGGACCAAGCTTTAGCATGCCTGTGAACGGCTGATGGATCGCATTCTTAGTTAAATTACCTAACTTAAACCAATCCATTTGATTTTTATCAATTTGGACTAAAACATGGGGGCTTAAAATGCCCCCATGACTTTTATAGAGCCGTCCTCTGTCTTAGCCCCAGCAAGCTCTGAGCCATTATTTCAGCCTGAGCTATTGAAGCGCTTTGATATCAACGGACCGCGTTATACCTCTTATCCAACAGCTGATCGATTCAATGGTCAATTCAATCAAGCTGACTATATTGCTGCTTTACAGCGATGCGCGACTCATCAAAAACCAATTTCCTTGTATTTTCATCTACCGTTTTGTCCAAACATTTGCTACTACTGTGGCTGCAACAAAATCATCACCAAGGATCATGGGCGAAGCGCGAAGTACATCAAATACCTGGCCAAAGAAATGAATCTTGTCACCCAAGCCATGGGTGTTCATAAAAAAATACCAGTGACTCAACTTCATTGGGGTGGTGGTACACCCACATTTTTATCTCACGAAGAAATGACTGAGTTGATGCACCACACCAAAGAGCATTTTGAACTCCAAGCAGGTGGCGAGTACTCGATTGAGATTGATCCACGTCGCGTCAGCGAAGCCGATATTGAATTATTGGCAAAGTTGGGATTTAACCGCATCAGTTTGGGTGTGCAAGATTTTAATTTAGATGTTCAGCAAGCGGTTCATCGGGTTCAGACCGTTCAAGAAACCAAGGACGTGATTGATTGGGCCAGAAAGCACGGCTTTAATTCAGTCAGCGTTGACTTGATTTATGGCTTGCCCAAGCAAACGCCTGTGACATTCAAAGACACGGTGGATGCTGTGATTGCGATGAACCCAGATCGTTTGTCTGTCTATAGCTATGCCCACCTACCCACCATCTTCAAGCCGCAACGTCGAATTGCAGAAGATCAATTGCCAGTGGCCAAAGATAAATTAGATATCTTGGCCAATACGATTGAGCAACTCAATGGTGCAGGATTTGTGTTCATTGGCATGGATCATTTCTCTAAGCCTGATGATGAATTAGCGATTGCACAAAAAGAAGGGCGATTGCATCGCAACTTCCAGGGCTATTCCACTCAAGCAGAGTGTGACCTTTTGGCATTTGGTATTTCATCGATTGGTAAGGTGGATGACACCTACCCGCAAAATGTCAAAACCCTTGAGGATTATTACCATGCCTTGGATCAGCATCAACTGCCGACCATGCGTGGCATGAGACTGAACAATGATGACTTACTCAGGCGCGAATTGATTGGTGAGTTGATGTGCCAATTTGAATTAGATACAGCAGAGTTTGCCAATAAGCATCAGATCGATTTTGAAACCTATTTTGCAAGAGAATTACCAGAACTCAAGGATTTAGAAGAGGCTGGTCTTTTAGAGTGGCGGGGCCAAAAAATTCACGTGCCCACCAAAGGGCGCCTGCTGGTCAGGCGTGTTGCCATGGTGTTTGATAGACACTTGAGAGACGCACAAACCCAAGCCAAATACTCAAAGGTGGTTTGATTAAATCGCGCTCTTGAACTCGATGATCACTTGAACGCCATTGCCAGCTGATTTATCTTCAATCCGAATCGAGCCTTTGTGTTGCTGAATGATTTCTTTGACAATTGCAAGACCTAAACCGCTGCCAAATGATTTACTACCTAGAATCCTGTAGTAAGGATCAAACACCTTGATCTTTTCGGAGTCAGGGATGGTGTCACCATCATTGCTCACGACCAAGTGAATAGCATCGGCTACTTTATCCAAGCTCACTGAGATAAGCCCATTTGGTGATCCATATTGAGAGGCGTTATCGATGAGATTTTGTATGACACGCTCAATCTTGTGTTGTTCCCCCTGAATCAAGCAATCATCCTTGATATCTAAGTCAATGGTTTGACCACGTTGATTGATGAGCGGCTTGGTATTTTTAACAACCTCTCTACAAATGCCGTCGAGTGATAGGACTTGTTGTTTTTCTTGGTCAGTAGCGCCACTCACGCGACTAAGGGTCAATAACTGTTCAGTTAGGCGGGTGGTTCTGCGAAGACCGCTGAGAGCCTCTGCCAAGGATTGATCTCTGTCAGCATCGTTTTTAGCATTCGCAGCATTTTCGATATGAAGTTGTAGTGCGGCAATCGGTGTTCTGATTTCATGGGCAGCTGCGTCAATGAACTGTTGCTCTCGTTTGAAGGCTTTTTGAACCCTATCAAGTAAATGATTCAGTTCATCAATCACAGGTTTTAGTTCAGAAGGGGTTTTTGATAACTTGATGGGCTTGATTGACTGTGGCTCGCGCGCAGCAATGACATTGGCCAATGCTTGCAGGGGCCGCAAACTTCTATAGGCAATCAAATTAATCACAACCAACAAAATCAGTGAGCCAATAATCAATGGCGTCATGATGGCCACGCCCAGGTCACCAGCCATTTCCTCTCTGACAGCTTCCATTTCTGCGACCATCACCCAAACATCGCCTGATTTGAGTTGAAACACTTGCCATAAATCATCGCCAATCAGATTTTTACCGAAACCCTCAGTCATTGGACCTAAAGGTTTATCTGGAGCAGTGGCAGACTTGGCCAAAAGGGTGCCATTACTGTGCCAAATCTGAAAAGAAATCTTACTTTCGTAGGGGTGGCCAGTGATTTCCTCAGTAGATGAGTGCTGATGCTCTAATTCTTTGGGTAATTCAATGATGATTGGTTTGGCGATGGTGGCATGTTCAAGTTGTTTTGCGGCCAAAGCCTCAAGTACCCGAGCAGAAGTCGCTAATCGCGCACTAAAAATTTCTTCTGATTCATGTTCGGTGACAAAGTGAGCGGCAATACCCATACCACCCAAAATAAGAATCATGGATAAAAATATGCCAAGTAGTAATCGTTTTCTAATTGAAAAATAAATCATGATTCTTCTATGTCGCCAATTCTGTAGCCCACACCACGAAGTGTCTTGATGATATTGGGACTGATTTTTTTGCGTAAGTTATGGATATGAACATCGATGGTGTTACTCTCAACGCCATCATTCCAGCCATACAGCGACTCTTCAAGCTGGGATCGATTAAAAACCTGATGTGGACTTTCTGCTAATTTCTTCAGTAAGGCAAACTCTCGGCGTTGTAGATCTAAAGCCGTGCCTTTCCATGTGACAGATAAGGAGGTGAGGTCAATGATCAAATCACCAATTTTTATTTGATTGACTGTGTTGCCACTGCGACGTCGTTCCAGAACTCGAATTCTGGCAAGTAACTCATCTAATTCAAACGGCTTGGTCAGGTAATCATCAGCTCCTAAATCCAAACCTAAGATGCGGTCTTTGGTGGCATCTCTGGCAGACAGAATTAATACCGGAACGCGGTTGCCTTTTTGACGAATGGTTTTAAGTACATCAGTACCATCTATTTTGGGTAAACCTAGGTCTAGAATAGCGATATCAAACTCACCATCAGCCAATGCGAGGATGGCTTTTTGACCATCCCCGACATGATCCACATGATGATTGGCGCGAGTCAGTGCAGTGATCAAGCCTGATGCGAGTAATTCATCGTCTTCTACCAATAAAATTCTCACTACTCAAGCCCTTTAACTAATGATTAGCTATCAATTCCAATAGTTTAATCGATTAAGCCGGCTCATTATTTTCGTTTTTCAGCCACTTTTTCAAGTAATTGATTGATTTCTTTGCGGCGACCATCATCCGCTACTTTACGACCATTTCTAGCAGGCGCTTGTAATGCTTTGCGCAATGATTTTTCAGCCCCTGCATAATCACCACTTCTGAACAAGAAGTCGGCATAGAAGTAGTTGGGATCGATGCCGTCAGGATTGATACTCAAACCCTTCTTTAAGAACTCAGCAGCTTTTTTGTCATCGCCAAAACCAATCGGCCAACTTGGAACTTGGTAGTAGAGCGAGCCCAAGCTTGTGTAGGCTGAGCCATCTAATGCTGAAGGATTGATCTCTAAAGCTTTTTCAAAAGTCTTCTTGGCATTTTTGACATGAGCCAATGCGCCCAAGCCACCTTTTGCTCCTGCATAGCTGGATTCAATGATGCCTTGCCAAATCAAAATTTCGGCACGATTAGGATTTTGTGCGACCAATTTATTGGCTTCTTTGATCAAAGATTCAAAACCTTTTTCATGGCTTGATTCTGGACTTTGATATTTCACCTTTTCCCATTCCCTTTGAAGTGTGCTGACGTCCTCTTCGACACCTGCAATAGCAAAAGAGCTGATCAGCGATAAACCAATCAAAAGAGCGGCTGGTATTTTTTTAATGATGTTCATATAAACCTCGTGATTACTTTTTAAGATATTTGTTAATGATGGGGAGTTGCCCTTGAATGGCTTTATCTGGAACGCCTGGAAACAAGTTGTTCATCAAGACAAAGAAGGATTCCTTGAAGCCTAATTTTTTCTCCCAGGCATTGCCACTTAGAAACTTCATGAACTCCCCAGCCACTGATTCAGGCGTATCTGAATCGGTTTTAAGTTCAGCATTCATTTGCATGACCTGATCGGAATTGATGCTTGTTTTCGTGGCACGAGGGGCGAAGTATCTGACTGATACAGAAGTATCTGCCAACTCTCTTCTAAGAGATTGCGAGAAGCCGCGCAGACCAAACTTGCTGGCGCAATAAGTAGAAAAACCAGGAAAACCTAAATACCCGAAGATTGAGCCAATATTGATGATCTGCGAGGATTCTTTTTTCAAGTGGGGCAACAATTGCTTGCATAGAAGCATAGGAGAGATCAGATTAGTCAACATCAATTGTGTGATGTCTTTGTCCGTCTGATTTTCAAAACTCTTGAACAAACTGATGCCGGCATTGTTGATCAACAGATTAATCCCTTGTTGCGCCAGGACGGCATCCATCAATCGAACACTGGTGCTGTCCTCGCACAAATCACCCGATACGATTTGAACGTTTACAGCAAATTGGCTTAATTCATTTTTTAAAGCCTCTAGCTTTGCACTATCACGGCCCATCAAAATCAATGAGGCACAGTGTGGCGCTAATTGCAAAGCAATGGCTCTGCCAATACCACCTGTGGCGCCAGTTAGTACTGCCTTGTATGGTTTATGTGTCATGGCCATCAGTTAAAAATCATTTCTTCGGTGTCAATACTTCTAAAAATATCGCCATAAAGTTTGTAAAAGTTCTTGGCGCAATGAATGATGGTTTCTTGATCTTTTAGATCAGTGACTTGATTCATCAAGCTCTCAAAAAATTTGACGTGCTCTAAATCCAAGCTGCCATGAGAGTTCAGATAGCTAAACGCATTGGCAGGTAAGCCAAGGCTATTTTTGATGGAGCTTGCTGCATTGGTGGCCAGAGCAATACTTGTACCTTCAAGTACATGCACCATGCCAAAAAACCCAATTGGATTGCCACGATCAATTTGGTGATAGGCATAAGCCACCATCATTTCTGTGCTGATGTGTGGGCGTGAGTGTCTGACTTTTTCAGCATCACCACCGCATGCGGCAATATCAGACAGGATCCACTCTTCATGACCCAGTTCTTCTTCAATGTATTCTGCAATCGCGGTTCTTAGCCACTCATGCTGAGAGCTCAATCTGGACCCACAAGCCATCAACAATGGCACGGTGTGTTTGACGTGGTGATAAGCCTGGGTCAAAAAAGCCACATACTGTTCTTTGTGTATCTCACCCTTTAGGGCATATTCAATGATAGGTGCTGCAAAAAGAACCTGTCTTTCTTGCTCGGTTGAACTTTCTAAATGATTGAAAAATTTCATTGACTCTCCGTTTATTTAAGCTCTTTGGTACAGCAATTCAATTTGATTGTTAAATCTGTTTTTAATGAGGTCTCTTTTCAGCCTGCCATTGGCAGTTGCTAGACCATTCTTGGGTGTGAAAGGTTCATCGGCCAATAACCAATGTTTGATTTGTGCGTAGTCAGGAAGGTCTTGATTCGCTGATGCAATTCCTGCCTGAATAACTTCATCAGATAAACCATCTTTGGCAGTGACCAGTAAGGCACTGAGTTGAGCTTGTCCATCACCAATGACCATGGCTTGTCTAAATAAACCACTGCCCATTAATAAAGACTCGGGCCATTCAGGAGATATGTTTCTTCCGAAGCTGGTGATCAATACATTCTTTTTGCGACCGTCTAGATACAAGAAGCCTTCATCATCAAGATGACCCAAGTCGCCAGTTGGTAACCATTCCTTGTCTGCATGGATTGAAGTGCTTGTGAGCCCTTCGGTGTTTTCTAAATAGTGAGGTAAGTCCTGATTTTTAACTTCGATCTCGCCATCTTTTGAGATCCGAATACTGCGCTTCGATAAAACCTTACCAACGCTGCCGATACGCTCATGGTCGGGGGTATTCAAAGCAAGTACTGAGGCGCACTCTGATAAGCCATAGCCTTCATACACTGGTATGCCCATCGCCTTTGCTGTCTTGAGTAAGGCCACAGGTGTTTTGCCACCGCCAACGGCTACAAACTTCAAACTTTTCAAGCGTGGATCTTGCTGTGTGCTACGAGCGACCATGGCTTGAAGCATTTGAGGTAAAAGGATGATGCTCTCGGCCTGATACTTCTCAATCGCCGCCATACAAGTATCTGCGTCAAAGTTGCTTGACCCATGTAACCCCACCTCACTTAAGGGTAGGCAAACATTTTCCGCGCCACAGCTCAAAGCGGTGTATACGCCAGCAATATTTTCTAAAAGAACTGACAAAGGTAAAACATTCAAATGTCTTTTAATTTGAAGTGAGCTAAGCGCCTGCTCCAGTGATTGCGCAACAAACCATTGCTGCTCACTGCTTAAGCAAACACCTTTTGGTTCTGAAGTTGTTCCTGAGGTGTAAGTGATCTTTTGTACTTCGACCAGATTGGGTTGATCCACCATACTAGATAGAACACTCATGCTTTCAAAAAGCTTTAATCCGCCAATGTATTCATTCTGAAAGATGAAACCAAGATTTCTGACGATATCCTCTTGGGCGCAAAAAATGGCCTGCATACCACTTGATTTAATTGCGTGTAGCCATTGGCTGGGTGTAAAGAAGCTTGGAAGTGGAATCAGGGTCGCGCCAATTTCTTGGGTGGCTAAATCAATCGCGATCCACTCCAAAGAGTTATCAGCCAGTATTCCGACTGGAGCTTTGGGATTCTTTCTCTTTAAAAGAGCTTCTGATACTTCAGATACTTTCTTTGTCAGGGCGGTTTTATCCCATGACTCTGTTCCTGAAGACAGAATGATTTGATTTTCTGGGATGGTATTAAGCCAGCTTCTCATAGCCTGAAGCGATATCACCAAACATCACTTGTGGTTGAGTGTTGTAATAGCTTCCCCAGTTTTTGCCACCATCGTCTAGGCGACTTGGATCAGCTTCAGCCAACTGAAATAACTTGATACCGAGGCGCTTGAATGAATTCAACAAAGTGCGTGTGGCAGTAAAAGTCACCCACTTGTAACCTTGCTCGTGCAAAAAGCGAGTCATATTGATGATCAGGGTGCGACCAGCCCCTGGATGGATGGCAGCTAAATTGCCCACTTCCACGATTTCATTTCGAGTCGTGTGTTCTTTTACCTGAGCTTCAATATTGATCTCTAGAGGGGCGTCTAGGTACTGCTCAAGAAAACATTGCTTTTCCGTGAGCCCTGAAAAACCCAAAGCTGCTAGCCATTGGCCTTGAGCATCTTTGCAGCCCACCAAGATATCGCTGAAGTGATGGACATCAGCGCCATATGTTTTATAGAACGTTGTGGCAATGAAAGTCTGAAGGCTTTCACGCTCTGGATGTTGTTTGTTTACCCATTCAAACTTGTAAACATCTTCCTCAGAATTAAATTCTGGGCAGATTAATGTATGCTTTGCGTCATGGAATGTTCTTAATGTAAGAGCCATTTCTGATCCTTTTGTTTGGTATAGGTCAAACAATAGAGGTCGAAAATTAAGGCTAAATTAAGGATTTTTTAATCGTGACATTAAATGAACAAGTCATTGATTTATATGGTTAAATTTTATAGAAATCGGATATTATTTTGAAAAAAATCTTAGGATTAGCGCTGTTTTTATGTGGTTTTGCTCTGATTGCCTCAGCGAATCAATCAGCAGGGGCGGCCCGCATTGGTGATGGTTTCATCATGGAGCTCAAAGATCAACACGATCAAACTGTGGCTATCAACGAGCAAACCAACCTGATTCTATTTGCGGCTGGTAAATCAACCAGCGCACTCATGAGTAAAACTTTGGAAGATTTGCCACCAAGCACTCTAAAAGATAAAAAAGCCATTTACGTTGCGGATATCAGTGGTATGCCAGGCTTTATCACGAAAATGGTGGCCATTCCAAAGATGCAAAAGAGACCTTATACGATTGCCATCTTAAGAGACGAGGCGCAATCAAAAAGATTCCCACAAAAAGATGATGCCATCACCATCATCAAACTCAAAGGTGGTAAAGTGACCGAGATTAACTTTGTGACCAAGCAAGAAGAAATCACGAAAGCCTTGCAGTAAACCTTCCGCCAGTTGAAATCAATCTCAGCGTCACTTAAAAAATTCTTCTAAGTGACGAGCCGATTTTTTCGGAATAGAATAAATACTTAGTTAATTCATAAACTATAAAGTTGCTGAATGAGATTCCATCTCTTCAAAGGAATGAGTATGTTACGTTTTGATATCCCAGCTGTGAACGCCAATGTTGTTAGGCTTGAAGCCTTTATCACCTTCGTTGTTTGCCTGATAGCTTTATTGGGCTTTCCCCATCTTCTGCCTGTGTTGGCTTTGATGGGTTTTGTCAGAGGATTTTTTGGCCACCATCAATGCCCATCCCATCGTTTATTCACCAAGATCATGACAAGCATGAAGCTCGAAGGCAAAAAAGAAAATGCTGGTGCGAAGATGTTTGCAAACAAGATTTTGTTCATCGCTGCCACAGTTGCTTCCATCTTGCTTTATTCAGGCAATGATTTATGGAAGGTGCCAGCAACTATTTTGGTGATTTTCTCAACTCTTGAGTGGGCATTTTCATTTTGCGCCGCATGCTGGGCTTACGGATTTTGGTACAAGTTCTTCCCACCTAAGATGGGATAAGCAGCCAAGTAAGTAATCAAGAAACAAAAAAGATCGCCACGGCGATCTTTTTAATTCCATCTTTAATTTGCTTATTTAATTCTGTTTCACTCTACAGTTTCTATCAACTCCAAACGGGCGGCTTCTTGGCTGCTTTAGCAATACCCTCTAGATAAGCCTGATGAGTTTCTTGCTCCTCAATTGAGGCTAACTGCACCACCAATTTAGTGGGCAAGGGTTTGCGTTTTGCATTCGCCCCATCGCCGTCCATGCCATGCAGATCAATCATCAAGTCTTCTTGACCACGGGTCATGGCCAAATACACTTCAGCTAATAATTCAGCATCTAGAAGGGCGCCGTGCAGTGTGCGATGCTCATTGCTGATCGCAAAGCGCTCGCACAAAGCATCTAAAGAATTTCTTTTGCCAGGAAACATTTCACGGGCATTCTTGAGGGTGTCAATCACGCCTGCCACATGATCATCAATCTTGCCGCGTTTCAAAAGACCAAACTCAGCATCTAAAAAGCCCACGTCAAAGGGTGCGTTATGAATGATCACTTCAGCATCTTTTAAGAAACTGATGATTTCATCAGCCACATCTGCAAAGACAGGCTTATCTGATAAGAACTCCACTGTTAAACCGTGAACAGCCACAGCACCTGGATCAATGTCTCTTTGAGGGTTGATGTAGTGGTGCAGCTTGTTTCCAGTCAAGCGTCGATCAATCATCTCTAGACAGCCAATCTCAATCACCCGATCACCAGTGAGCGGGTTAAGACCAGTTGTTTCCGTATCAAGAATGATCTGACGCATAAACTCTTCCTAATTTGAAGCTAAAACCAAAACTTAATCTTCCAACATTTCAGCGGGGATTTCCATTGGACCTGTGCCGCTGTATTTATCTAAATAAAGATAAATGACGGGAGTGATGATCAATGTCACAAATTGCGACACAATCAAACCACCAACTACTGCAATACCTAAAGGCTGTCTTAACTCTGCACCAGCACCCAAGCCCAAGGCAATTGGTAGTGCACCTGCCACGGCTGTGAGCGTTGTCATGGTGATGGGCCTGAATCTCAATAAGCAAGCAGAACGTATGGCTTCGCGAGGCGACATGTTTTGATGACGCTGGGCATCTAGGGCAAAGTCAATCATCAAAATCGCGTTCTTTTTCACCAGACCAATCAAGAGCAAAATACCGATGGTTGCGATGATGGTTAATTCCAAATCAAAAATTCGCAGGAAGATCAATGCGCCGATCGCTGCAGATGGCAAGCCTGCCAAAATCGTTACGGGGTGGATATAACTTTCATATAAAACACCCAATAAAACATAAATAACTAAGACGGCTGCTAGCAACAAAATGATCTGACTAGATTGACCACTTTGGAATACTGCAGCATCGCCACCATAGCTGGTGATGATGGATGGCGGTAGTTGAAGTTCTTTGACGTATTGCTCTAATTTCTTGGTGGCATCACCCAGGGCCACATCAGGCGCTAAGTTAAATGAAATCGTTACTGCTGGTACTTGACCTTGGTGGTTCACAGCAGTTGGTCCAATGGTTCTTCTAAATGATGCAATGCTGGATAGTGGAACTAATTTATCGCTGGTTCTACCGCGCACATAAATGCCATTGAGATCAGTTTCGTATTGCTTGTATTCATTGGCGGCTTGCAAAATCACCTGGTAGGTATTCACGCTGGTATAGATGGTTGATACCTGTCTTTCACCGTAAGCAGAGTACAAAGCATTGCGAATATCAGCCACTGTCACACCAGCACTCGCAGCTTTTTCTCGGTCAATATCAATTTGAGCTTGCAAACCTTTTAACTGAGAATCTGTGGTGATATCACGGAAGATGCCAGGATCTGCACGCATCTTTTCAGTCACTTTGGTGGACCAATCATTGATACCCTCAAAGCCCACGCTTTGCAAAATATATTGGTAGCGACTCTTGGTGACTTTGCCACCTAATTGCAAGTTCTGAATAGGGCGCAAATAAACTGCAAGACCTGGGATGTCTCTTAAATCTTTGCGCAGACTCTCTAGAACTTTCTTCATAGGAGCGCGCTCATCACGAGACTTTAAGTTCACGAACATCCGGCCTGTGTTGGTGCCTGAGCTTGCGCCACCGCCGATGATTGATACAAGTGCCTCAATGTTTTCATTGTTTCGCACAATCTCAGCCGCTTTGTTTTGCAGATCAACCATGGCCGCAAATGAAATATCATCCGCTGCCTCAGTGGTCACAAAGATTTGGCCGGTGTCTTCTTCAGGGAAGAAACCTTTAGGGCTCCATACAAATAAAGCAATGGTGATGACAAACGTCGCTAAAGCGCCTTGTAACACTTTCTTTTGATGGGTGAGTGCCCAATCAAGTGCTTTTTCATAAACGTTCAAGACCAGGTTGAAATAATGCTCAAACTTGATGGTGATTGGCGACTCTTTGGCAACTTCTTGACCATGCTTTGGTAAGAAGCGACTGCACAGCATGGGAACCAAAGTCAGTGACACCACCGCTGATACCAAAATGGATAGTGATACGACGACTGCGAATTCTCTGAAAAGCAAACCCAGCGGGCCGGGTAAAAAGAAAATCGGAATGAACACGGCTACCAATGAAATCGAAATAGAAATGATGGTGAAGCTCACTTCACGGCTGCCCAATAAAGAGGCCTTCAATGGATGCATGCCGTTTTCAATGTGACGCATGATGTTTTCAAGCACCACAATCGCATCATCGACCACCAGACCAACGGCAATGGTGATACCCAATAAAGAAATATTGTCTAAGCTGTAGCCCATCCAATACATGATGGAGAAAGCTCCAATCAAAGAAATAGGCAAGCTCAAGGCTGGAATGATGGTGGCAGCCGCACGCTTCAAGAATAAGAAAATCACCATCACCACCAAGCCGATGGTGAGTAACAAGGTGAGGTTCACATCATGAATCGCTTCTCTGATTGATTTTGAACGATCAATCAATAAATTGATTTTGATTGACGCTGGCATCTGCGCTTCAAACTTCGGCACCATCTTGCGCACTGCATTAACCACTTCAACCGAGTTAGCGGTTGGCTGACGCAAGATCGCTAAAGCGATAGAGCGTTCACCGTTATAAGCAGCCACTGTTTTGACGGATTCATAACTTTCTTCAACCAGCGCCACATCCTTTAAGCGCACTGGTAAGCCATTGCGTTGAGCAATCACTAAGTTGGCGTATTCACTGGCTTTGACCAACTGCTCGTTGGCGTAAATGGTCAATAACTGACGAGGACCATCTAAAACACCAACCGGTGTGTTGGAGTTGGCATTGTTGATGGCTTTTGCAACATCATCAATGGTGAGATTTTTAGCAGCCAATACAGTTGGATTGACTTGAATTCTGACGGCATATCTTTTTTGACCGTAAACCAATACTTGAGCAACGCCATCAATCGTTGATAGTGTTGGAGAAATCAAGTTCTCTGCGTAATCGTTGATTTGTGACAAATCCATCGACGGTGATGTCATCGTCATGATCAAAACAGGCGCATCAGCAGGATTGACCTTGCGATATGACGGCGGGTTGGTCATTTCAATCGGCAAACGTCTTTGTGCTCGAAGCAATGCTGCTTGCACATCAACCGCTGCCTTATCAATATCACGGTTATTGTTGAACTCAAGCGTGACGTTGGTGCTTCCCAAAGTATTGGTTGAGCTGATGACGGTGATGCCATCAATCGTTGAAAATTCTTTTTCTAGAGGTAGGGCAACCGCTGATGCCATGTTTTCAGGGCTGGCCCCTGGCAAAGTGGCACTGACCTGAATAACGGGAGTGTTAAAACTCGGAAGGGCGGCGACCGGTATTTTTAAATAAGCAACAGTACCAGCGGCGACAGTCGCCAATGACAGCAATACCGTCATGACCGGGCGGCGTATACATAACTCTGAGATGTTCATGACTGATTACTTCCCAGCGCCAGATGTTTCTCTGATCACGCCATTAGGTCTTAAGTTTTGTTTGCCTTCCACCACAATCTTGTCACCAGCGTTCACACCTGTCACCACGGTCTTGCCCTGGTACTGGTAAATCACTTTGATTGGCTTAAGAGCAACGGTGTTGGCTTTTTCAACCACATACAAATGATCACCTTTGGTATTCGTCACCACTGCTTGAGTTGGAATGACCAAAGCGTCTTTCAATGTTTTGGCTTTTAATTTGATTCTGACAAACTGCCCCTGAATCATTGCGCCATTTTTATTGCTTAATTGAGCTTTCACTCTCACGGCACCAATTGCAGGATCGACTTGATTGTCGATCACATACACAGAGCCTTCTACTGGTTTGTCTGAGCCATTCACGTCCACGCTCACGGTTAATTCCTCGCCAGCTTCGCGACCAGCAAGAAGCAAAGGAATCTCTTTCTCGGAGATGGTGAACTGCACATTGATAGGATCCAATTGAGTGATTGTCACCATTGCACCAGTTGTGGTCGTTGATGTGGCACTGCTGGTAGTAGAAATATTGGTACCTGCTTGTACAAGA
>JACCDQ010363742.1_pt1 | contig 36534 bp, 40 predicted proteins | sample 7446031 | NCBI WGS metagenome assembly JACCDQ01 (sample SAMN15323442, study PRJNA562643) | freshwater metagenome | isolation source: river surface water | place: USA:Blue River Watershed | collected 2017-08-17 | reverse complement strand
CCATTAGGGATAAATGATCTTTTTTGGATTTTAACCATTCGTCAGCTATAAAGCCATGAATATAGGCTCCAAGACAGGCGGCCTTTATTGGGGGAACTTTTTGACTGAGTAAGCCTGTAATAATACCAGTCAAAGCATCGCCAGTACCTGCTTTCGCTAGCGAATGATTACCTGAATCCACTTTATAGATCACGTGACCATCGGTAATGAGCGTCGGTAAACCCTTTAGAAGAATAATGCAATAAATTTTTTTTGAAGCTCTAAAGCGGATGAGACTCGGTCAGCTTTTATTTTTTTACTAGATGTTTTCAGCAAACGGGCCATTTCACCTTCATGAGGCGTTAAGATCCAGGACTTTGGCAAGATCATTTTCTTTTTTGCGCGCGCGATTAGGTTCAGAGCTTCAGCATCAACAACGACCTGAGAGAGGTTAGTTTTTTTCAGTTCCGACAAATAGCGCCGGGTTAAAGCTCTATCTTTCAATCCAGGCCCAATAGCAACAGCTTGAAAAGAAGAAAAATCTTTTTTTACGGAAGAAATAAGGAATTCAGGAAAACGCAAGGCGGAAAGGATTTCTTAATATCAAAAATGAAGGTGTACCCCGCACCACTGCGAGCCGCAGCTTCGGCGCAAAGGACGGCGGCTCCCCATTGACCTCGAGCACCGGCAATAATTAAACATTTACCGCCACGGGTTTTATTGTCAGTTTTTTTTCGAAATGGAAGATCCTGAAGAGCTTGAACCTTCGTGTATGACTTTAAATACATTTGCATTAAGGTATCGCTACCGAGCCGCCTTTTCAACATGATGAAGTGGTAATTTTTTAGATCGACGAGGTTTGCTCGGCTGAAGCAGGTCCGCTAAAACTAACAATAAGTCTTCGTGGGTTATGATACCAATAAGACAGTCGCTTTCTGTTATAAGAACCGCTGAAATTTGATGAGCGATCATATTTTCGACCACGTCAATCAGCCCAGATGTGTGGGGGACCGATTTAATATCCGAACTCATATATTTTCGAATCTCATCATCCGGGCTAAAATCAAATTGACCCGAATCAAAACACATCATCGATCTTTGGACATCGCGATCCGAAATTATACCGACGACCTGATCTTGCGAATTAATCACAGGTAAATGTCGTATCCCATGCAGTTTCATTTTTAAATAAGCAGATTTTAGACCCTCTGATTCCTGAATTGTTTCAATTTGTGAAGTCATCACTTGATCAATTTTTATTTTCATAGACTACCCCATGCACCCTTTCCCATTTGCAATGCAATAACAGCACCGCACTTCTGACGTTTTATTTTGTTAATAGATAAAAAAACAAAAAATTGAGACATTTTGTCCGCTCTCGATTTGCTCATAGAGGCAGCCAGAAGCTAAAGATAGACCCTTTACCGACTTCGCTCTGAGCCCAGATCTGACCCTGGTGTTGTTCGATAATTTTTCGTGATATCGCCAAACCTTGACCTGTACTTAGTTCACCTTCGGTAGGTCTCACACTAGTTTTTCCGAACTCATGAAATAATTTGCCAATTTCCGACGACGGAATTCCTTGCCCTTGATCTTCAATAGAAAAATTGAGCTGATTGCCCTGTGTAAATACTTTCATGATGATTTTGGTATTTCGATTTGAAAACTTAATCGCATTAGAAATGAGATTCAGCAGAACTCTTTTAATTTTATGAGAGTCAAATAAACATGAACCAGGCAAAGGTTCGTTCAAAAGGGAAGTGAAGATCATTTTCTTTTTTTCCGCCATTTGACGGCCCATGTCTGTAATCTCCGTTAGAAACTCATTTATATTATTTAGGGTCGGATGATAAAAATCTTTTTCATTATGCAGAACCGCAAGTTCACTCAGTTCATTAACCAGACGGATCATATATTTTGTATTTCTATAAAATGTTTCAAAAACAAGTTTTCCCTCTGATTCTAAATTTTGATACCAGGGGCGGTCCAGGGAAATTTCTGCAAACCCTTGCAAAATACCAAGAGGTGATCTCAGATCGTGAATCGTCATGTTCACATTTTCAGTCTGGGAAGCAGATTCGGATAATTTGTTTTGTAATTTACCTTGATTAATAACGATTGATATTTCGTCTGCAATTTGTTGAGAAGAAGCGGACTTGGTTCAGCTCTTCTTTCAAATTTTTTTGAAAGAGCGAAGTTTGGCGGCAACCGCAAAAGTGCTGAACCAAATGAAAGTGAAGATCCCTCGCCAAGTTAAAGGCGGGGGCGCAATCCGAGGTCGCGCAATCCGCTTTGATTGGATTTACAGAATTCTAAAAAATAAGGCCTACATCGGGCGGCGCGTATTTCAAACCAAAAACGGTTGGGATGAAGTCGATGCTTTATGGGAACCTATTATCGAGAAAACGACCTTTGACCGCGTCCAGAAAATTCTGACAAGCAATTGTTCCAGACGACAAACTCACAAGAACAAGTTGCCCTTTGCTCTTTCGGGACTCATCTTTTGCAAAGAATGCAGAGAAAGGATGTCCAGGGCATCTGCAACTGGAGGCACGGGTAAACGAGTTGGTTACTACGATCATTCAGCTACGAAGAAAGAAGAAGGCAGCATTGATCACAAACTCTTAGATCATAAACCCCGTAGAATTCCGTTGTTAAAGATTGAGACCGCGGTCTGGAAAGAGATTAAGTATTTTCTTGAAGACGATCGTTTTGCAAACCAGTTGCTCGCGACCGCAAGATCTCAAAAGGGTAGCAATGATGTTGAGAGTCGACAACGTTATTTGGAAAATAAAAAATCGACCTTAAGCAGGCAGATTTCATTGCTGGCAGAACGAATTGGAAAGTTGCCAGAAGCAATCGATCCCGCGCCGCTTTTTCAGCAGTTGGCAGATCTTCAAGAAGAGCAATGCAAGACAGAACAGTCTCTCAAATCAGTTAGGTCAGACCAGTCGACTGAGGACGAACCTTTAACTTTCGACGGTCTGACAGAATTTAGAAGAGTACTAAAAAATTTATTAGATCGAGCTGAAAATGACTTTAAAATCCGATCATCAATAACGAAGCTGGTTGTGGACAAAATAAATGTCAGTACTGATGGTTTTGATCTTTATTTTAATTTAGGGGATTCCTTATATAAAGAGGCTCTGAGCGATACGACGTCTAGGGCCTCTTTTTTTGGTTCCTATGCGAGTTCAGATGCGCGTTGTAAAAACAAAAAGCCCTCTGAAGAGTCTTCGTCACAGGATTTTAAATTCGATCCTATAGAAAAACAAGTGTACAATCGTCTCACTTCTCAAAATATCAACCGTGATAGTTCGAGTCTCTTGACAATTGGTGGCTCGGGTCGGACTCGAACCGACACGGGCGTGAGCCCACAAGATTTTGAGTCTAGCAAGTCTACCAATTTCATCACCGAGCCACTTGTTTTGTTCTTTCCTTATAAGACGAACCCACCCCAAGGTTCAAGAATTTTTTTCATGAGTGGTAACTAGAATAGTCACTATTTAAGCTTTTCCTGCAAATTGTGCGTTTTGGCGAGATTCGATATTCGGATGTTATTTCATATAGTTGCAAATAAATCCAAAATGCGACGTTTTCTGGCACCTGGGTTGCTATGCGTTTCTATGTTGAAATTAAAAATGTGGGGAGAACCTTATGAAATTATATTCACTATTGCTGTCAGTCTTGCTTGCTTTGAGCTCTTTGGCTCAAGCTCAGCAATCTATAGATAATGAAGTTGATGCTGAAATTGATGGTATGTATTCAGCACCTCAAGCGACGCAGGCTCAACCTCGTCAAGGAAATGCTGTTGTTACGCAAACAATCGTTGTTCCTCAGCAGCCTGTTCAGTCACAGCAGCCAGCTTACCAAAAACAACCGACGACTTTCATTGAGGCGTCTCCGCTATCTGATTCTAAAGCGGATATGATACGCAAAAATCGCCAAGATGAAGAAATGCGCACAGAAACTCGAATCGTAGAAAAGCTTGAACAAAGCCGTATGGAAGACGAAAAAAAACGGGCTGCAGTTTTGTTTGGCGATAAATTCGATAAGTTGCAAAACACACAAGAACAACAGCCGCAACCACAGGTTCAACCGGCAGCTCCGGTTCAGCAACCAGCTCAGCCTGTTTATATCGAACCGAAAGAGACTTTGTCTCGTGATGCTGTTCGTGAAGAAGTTCGCGCGGCTTTGAAAGAAGATGAAACTGCGGTTACGGCCCCAACTGAGTCTCGATACTTTGCGGGTATCGCGGGTATCGGTGAATATCCTGACGTTAAAAACGTAAAAGGTAATTATTCTTTGGGAGCGGCTTTTGGTACGCGTTATGATGAGTACCTGTTGGTTGAAGGTTCTTTCTTGATGTCGAACTACACTGTTGACTTAAACCCTGTTGGTGGGTTTCGCACGGATTCATATGAAGTGAATCAGTATCAAGGTGCGATTGCTGCGAAATACCAATTGTTAGGCGGGATGATTCGTCCTGTTCTGGGTGGTTTAGTGTCTTATTCTTATCGTAAGTTCACTTTGACTAATGGTTATTTTGGCGCTCAAAACCAAGACACAGGTTATTCACATGCTGTGGATTTAGGTGTTGATGCCGGTGTTGATATAGAATTCAGCCAAAGATTTTCTTTGGGGATGGATATCAAATACATGTTTAATATGTCTAGCCGAGTAACTGCTGAGTACGCGAACTCTTCGTACGGTTACATGGGTACTCCAATTGAAAAATTGCAGTATTACATTGCTGGAATTTCAGCTCGTGTGAATTTCTAGACCGGTCTTTAACTTAAAGTGTTAATTTGTTAAATGAAAAATCCTTCTGAAAACAGAGGGACTTTTTTGTTTTTGTGGGCTAGGCTTTCTTTATGATCATACTTAAAAACTTTGTGTTCTTTGTGCTTTCATTTTCTTGGGCTGTTCAAGAGGTGGCCCCGATTGTCAATCAAGTGTTATTTTATGAATCAAAACAATCTTGGACTTCTCGAGATTTTGATCTTTTCGAGAAGGTCAAAAAAGAAGTGCTTCATAAAGATCGTATCGGACAATTTGTTGAAACAAACGCTGAAGATTTCGTTTTATCAAGATTAGGAGCGCGCGAGGCAGAATTATTTGAGATGTCTCCGATTAAGCTCAAACTGTCTGAGTCTCAACGTTCTGGGTTTGTGGGATATTCTCAAAAAGAAATCGACACCGAGTTATCTCAGGTGGGGCTTGCGCTATCCTTAATTGAGCTTAAAGAGTCTCAACTTAAGCAGAAGCTAAGATTTAAGACGTGGTTTGATCTTTTGAAAAGAAAATACCAAGTTAAAATTAAGTCGACAGATTTTAAGTTGTGATGGTTCAAGTTTTTCACCCCGATGACCTTCTTAAGTTACTGAGTTTAAGACGGGCGATATTTGAAGCCATCAACCCGGCTTTTTTCAATTGGCCCGAGGATGTGTTTCGAAAAGAGCTGCAGTCGTCGCAAGTTTGGGTTTCTAAGCATCCAATTACAAAGGAAATAAATGCTTTTTTGTGTTTTCGGGAAGAGTGGGACAGGCTTGAAATTATGGTGTTGGGTACGTCTCCTAAAAGTCAAAAGAACGGGTTGATGTTAGAGATTATCACGGAGCTGCAGGCGTTTGCTGCGCAGCAAGGTAAGGCAATTGGGCTTGAAGTACACGAAAACAATGAGCCCGCGAAGAGGCTTTATTCGAAACTTGGGTTTCAGTTTCTATTCTCTCGAAAAAATTACTATAAAGACGGTGCCGCTGCCGAGCTTTTCCTTTGGAAAAGTCAGGTCTAAGTGAAACCTAAGGGTTGCTACTCTGGGAATAGTTTGATAGTGTGCTAATCAGTTGGGCCGAAAGCCCAATTTTTTTTTGTTCAAATAAAACAAAAATATATTTATCTCTGAATGTCTAATTTAACTTTCAGAGAGATTAATTTAAGAGGATTTTTTTGGAAGCTTGGTTAGAAAAAGTTGAAAAGATCGCGCAAGAAATCGCTGAGCGCGAAGGTTGTGTGCTTTATGATCTTGAGCATACGGGTTCTGGTAAGGGACGCGTTCTCAGAGTGTACATCGATAAAGAAAATGGCGTAGGAATCGAAGATTGTTCAAATGTTTCTAAAGGCATTAACTTGCGTTTAGATGTTGAAGATGTTGTTCCTGGAGATATGTACAATTTAGAAGTATCGACTCCGGGCCTTGATCGCAATCTCAAAAGAAAATGGCATTTCGAAAAGGCGATCGGGAAAAAAGTCTATATTAAATTGGCGAAATCTTTAGGGGCTATGGGTTTAGTTGAGGACAAAGGTATGCTTTCGATGAAACAGTTCGAAGACACTTTAGAATCAGTAGAAGAAGAATCTCTTCTATTCAAAATCCGTAATATTCCAGTGAAGATTCCGTTAGCACAAGTTGAAAAAGCAAAACTTGTATTTGAAATGAAAACAAATACGACAAAGATTCCGAAAAAGAAGAATTAATATTGCGTAGAATTATGCATGAAAATTGGGGGAAGTATGGCTGAAAATATGTTTTCTGATCTTGCAAAAGTGATTGATCAGGTTGGAAAAGACAAAGGCATTGATAAAGATGTTATCATCGACGCTGTGAAACAAGCGATGCTAGTGGCCGCTCGCAAAAAATACGGAACTTACCGTGAAATCGAAGCGCAATATAACGAAGATTCTGGCGAAGTTGAACTTTATGAATTTAAAGAAGTTGTTGAGCGCGAAAAATTTGTTGATGAAGAAGTTGAAATTCCACTTGATGAAGCATTAAAACTTGATCCAGGTGCTCAGCTTGATGATTCGATCGGTATCAAATTAGCTTCTGATGATTTAGGTCGTATTGCGGCTCAAACAGCAAAACAAATTATTCTTCAAAAAGTACGTGATGCTGAACGCGAAATCATTTTCTCTGAGTTCGAACAACGTAAAGGTGAAATCGCATCAGGTATCGCTCGCCGTGTAGAAAAAGGCGCAATCGTAGTTGATTTGGGTCGTACTGAAGCTCATATCCCGCCTCGTGAACAAATCCCAGGTGAAATGTACAAACCGGGCGATCGTATTCAAGGTTACTTATCTGAAGTTCGTCAAACGACACGCGGTCCACAAATCATCATGTCTCGTGCTGATGAACGTTACTTAGTTAAACTTTTCGAAATGGAAGTTCCTGAAATCTACGACGGTATCGTAGAAATCATGTCAGCAGCTCGTGAACCAGGACAGCGTGCAAAAATCGCGGTTCGTTCAAAAGACAACTCGGTTGATCCAGTTGGAGCTTGCGTTGGTATGAAAGGTTCTCGCGTTCAGAACATCGTTCAAGAATTAAAAGGCGAGAAAATCGATATCGTCATGTGGGATGAAGACGTTACTCGCTTTGCTTGTAATGCTTTAGCTCCGGCTGAAATTTCAAAAGTTTTCTTGGATGAAGAAAACAAAGAAATGGAAATCGTAGTTCCAGATACTCAATTGAGTTTAGCAATTGGGAAAAAAGGTCAAAACGTGCGATTAGCTGCGAAATTGACGACATGGAAATTAGATATCATTTCTGTAAGCTCAGCTTCAGCTCGTACAGCGGAATCCATCTTCAACTTGATGCTAATCCCAGGCATGACTGAGACAATGGCTCAAAATATTTTCCAATCAGGCTTTGGTTCATTCCAATCTTTATCAACTGCTAAAGTTGAAGATGTTATGACGATTCCTGGTTATGATGATCCAGATAAGGCACAGAAGTTAGTTCAAGATGCTGCTGCGCTTGTTAAAAAATACGTTGATCAGGGCATTCCAGTGCCTTCTTCTCCTTCTGCGGCTCCGGTTGAAAAACCATCTTCAGCTAAACAACGTGCTGAAGAACAGCTGAAGGCTGAATTGTCGAAACTGGGACAAGAGTAAGCAGATAGGCTGCTTAATTTAAAAGGAACAAAGGATAAAAACGCGTGAGTAATCCAAAAGTTTTTGAATTCGCAAAAGAAATAGGAATGACCCCATTAGCTTTGATGGACAAAATCAAAGAGTGGCAAATTCCTGTAAAAAACCACATGGCCGAATTAGAGCCTGAGGTTCTTCAAGTTTTAAAAACGAAATTGGCTGATGGCGAGAAAACCTCAGTTGATGAAAAATCTAAGAAAACGTCGGCGCGCAAACCTGCTTCAACTGTTAAAAAAGAGACTGGTGAAGCTTCTCCTGTTAAAAAAGTAGCGGTTACAAGAACTACGACTGTTGCGAAAGCAGGTACAAAAATGGCTGCACCTGTAGTTGAGTCTCCGGCGGCGGTATCTGCAAAGTCTCCGGTTATTCGTCGTAAAACAAAAGAAGCTGAACCTGTTCAAGTAGAAGAAACAAAAGCAAAGATAATTTCTAAACCACCTGAAGTTGTGGTGGAAAAAGTGGAACTTGCTCAAGAAGTTGAAGCGGTTCCAGTAAAAGAGGCTTCTTTCAAAGAAGCTCCTCAGCAAAAATTGGCTTCAGAAGTTGTTGTTGAAAAAAACACTCCTGCAGTTCAAGCTCAACCGACAGCGGTTGCGGCGACAACAACCGTTACAACTCCAGCTGTTGCCCCGGTTTCACGTAAAAAAGAAGTTTCAATTGGTGACAGTGGCGTTTCAAGTTCAACAACTGGAACAATGCCACGTCGTAATATCATCGGTCGTATGGATCTGAGCCGTGTTCAAGCCCCAGCTGGTGCTAGTGGTGGTTATACAAATAACCGTCCTATGACCGGTGGGCCTCGTCCGCAAGGACAAGGTGGTACTGGTGGTGGATTCGGTCAGCGTCCAGCTGGCGGTGGATTTTCTCCGCGTCCGGGTGGAACAACTGGTGGAAGAAATATCCGTACGGGGTTCGTGGCTCAAATGCCAGATCCGGTAGCGCCGACAAATGAATTTGATAATAAACGTGATTTTGATAAACGCGCTAAGAAATTTGGCACTGGTGGCGGGGTTATCGCTACGGGTGGTCTTTCTGCGAAAGAAAAAGAGCAAGAAGCGGTTCTACAAAGCTTTAACGCTGTTGAATTTCGTAAGCGAGAAATGGTTTTTCAACCGAAAAAGAAAACCGGCATGTTGAATCGTGCAGCGATGAAAACTCAAATCACGACTCCAAAAGCCTCAAAACGTACCCTTAAAGTAAATGGCAAAATGAAAGTGAGCGACGTAGCCAACGAAGTTGGTTTGAAAGCAGCTCAAATGGTCAAATCTTTAATGACGAACGGTGTGATGGCGAACATGAACACTGAACTTGATTTTGATACGATTGCATTGATTCTTCCAGAATTTGGTTGGGAAGCGCAAAACGTTTTCAAGACAGCGGAAGATATCGTTGTTGAAACAGCCTTCGGTGATATGCAAGCCGAAAAAATTATCCGTCCTCCGGTTGTGACAGTAATGGGTCACGTCGATCACGGTAAAACATCATTATTAGATGCAATTCGTAATGCTGACGTAGCTGCGGGCGAAGCCGGTGGTATCACTCAGCACATCGGTGCGTACTCTGTTAAAACTGAAGATGGAAGTTTGATTACATTCTTAGATACTCCGGGCCACGAGGCTTTCACGGCGATGCGTGCACGTGGAGCGAATGCAACTGATATCGCGATTATCGTGGTTGCAGCAGACGACGGTATGATGCCGCAAACAGCAGAAGCTGTGAATCATGCGAAAGCCGCGGGTGTACCAATTATCGTAGCTGTTAACAAAATGGATAAACCAGGTGCAAATCCAGATCGTATTAAGCAGCAATTAACTGAATTTGAAATCGTTCCTGAAGAGTGGGGCGGTAATACAATTTTCAACGAAGTATCGGCTTTGAAAAAAACCGGTATTAAAGAACTTCTTGAGAACATCAAACTTCTTGCCGAAGTTGCAGAACTTCGCGCAAACCCAGGACGATCTGGAACAGGTCTTGTGATCGAAGCGAAACTTGAAAAAGGTCGTGGACCGGTTGCAACGATACTTGTGAAAGATGGATCTGTTAAAATCGGAGATTATATCGTAGCGGGCCCAATGAAAGGTCGCGTGAAATCTTTGATGAATGATAAAGGCGAGCGTGTTCAAAACGTGGGCCCAGGTTTACCAATCGAGATCTTAGGTCTTGAAGGTGTTCCAGGAGCTGGCGATCGTTTCGACGTAGTTGTCGACGAGAAAACGGCTGAGCAAGTTGTGCAAACTCGTAAAGAAGCCGCACTTGCTGCGCAAGGTACTAAGAAAATTTCTTTGGAAGATATGTTCTCTAAAGTTACTCAAGGTGACATTAAAGAATTTAACATTATTTTAAAAGCTGACGTTCAAGGTTCACTCGAAGCCATTCAAGGTATGATCAATAAGCTAACTTCTGCGGAAGTTAAAAATAAAATCATTCATGCGGCTGTTGGTGGCGTGACTGAGAATGACGTTTTATTAGCTCAAACATCGAAAGGTGTTGTGATTGGTTTTAACGTACGTCCTGATTCGAATGCTCAAGCGAAAGCGAAACAAATGGGTGTGGATATCCGCACTTACTCAATCGTTTACGAAATGGTCGACGAAATTAAAAAGGCTATGACGGGACTTTTGGCTCCGCAAATCGTTGAAAAAGTTATGGGTGCTGCCGAGGTTCGCAATATCTTTACCGTTCCAAAAATGGGAGTTATCGCGGGTTGCTTAGTGAAAAACGGCAAAATCCAGCGTTCGAACATGTTGCGCTTGGTTCGTGATGGAAAAATCGTATATGAAGGAAAAGTAGGATCGTTGAAACGTTTCAAAGATGACGCTCGAGAAGTGGCTGAAGGCTTCGAGTGCGGTATCGGTATTGAAAACTTCAATGATATTAAAGTCGGCGATACTATCGAAGCATTTTCAAAAGAAGAAATCGCTCGCGAAATGACCCCGTTGAATTAATGTTGCAGAGAATCTGCACCACTTATTTAGTGGTGCAGTCTTGAATCGAAGGTTAGTGATTTATGAAAAACATGGGCGACGGACGTCGTAAAACACGTGTTGAAAAAGAAGTTCAAAACGTGGTTTCGAATTTTATTATTCATCAAATGAAAAGTGATATTCCAGGTTTGGTAACGGTGTCGCGTGTGCAAATGCCCGCCGATTTTCGTAATGCTGAAATCTTTGTGACTTACTACGACCCAACTCAGGCGGAAAATTCAAAATTTGATGTGGTCGACGTTTTGAATAGTTGGTCTTCAGATATCCAAGACGAAATCGCCGGACAGCTAAAAATGAGATACTGTCCGAAGGTTCGTTTTACCTACGATCAAACGACCAAGCACATTTTAAAAATCGAGAACATTCTTTCAAATCTTTCTCCGGGTCAGAAGGTTCATGCCGATGACGAAGAGGAGTCTGATTGAATGGACTTCTGTTAATCAATAAACCAGCCGGTGTTACAAGCCACGATGTTGTCTATCGTGTGCGTAAGATCATGCAAACCAAAGAAGTGGGACATTCGGGAACCTTAGATCCGATGGCTAGTGGTTTGATGGTAATACTTATTGGTGAAGCCACAAAATTAAGTTCATTTGTGACCGATGGGGATAAAGAATACCGTTTAGGGATCAATCTTGGTATCACGACAGATACTTTGGATGTGACCGGTCAAATTCTGTCTGAGAAGCCGGTTCTATGTGAAGCTGATCAAATTCTGAAAGAAGCTTTGAATCTTCAAGGCGAGTTCAATCTTCCGATTCCGATGTACTCTGCAAAAAAAGTTGATGGTAAAAAACTTTACGAATACGCACGCGAAGATATTGCGATTGAACAGCCTCATAAAATAATGAAATTTTGGGATGTTCGATCACACATGACCGATAAATTGATCGAGTTCAGCCTATTTTGTTCAAAGGGTAGTTTTATTCGCTCGTGGGCCCAGCTTTTAGGTGAAAAATTAGGCTGTGGAGCCGCACTTTCTAGTTTAGTTCGTACGAAGTCGCACTTCTATGAGCTTGAAGATGCAATCTCATTAGACGACCTTGAGAAATTAGAACCTTCTGCGCGCCAAATGCGCTTAGTGCCTTTAGATCAGGCTTTGGTAGGAGTTAAGAGAATTCGAGTCAAAGGCCAGGATGCCGTTTTAATGAAAAACGGGCAGATCAGCCATCAGCTTCGTGTTCAGCTAATCTCTCAATTCAATCCTGGAGTAGATGAGTACGTTCAAATTTTACCCGAAGAAAAGGGAAAGCTTTTGGCTGTTGTTGGCCTCGATAAAGATCATGGATTCAAAATCAAAAGAGTCTTTAACTGTTGAAAAACCTTGAATAATTCAAGCACGATTGCTATCACTAAAACCTCTGAATAACTCGTCAGCCATGACGGTTTTTTCGGAACCAACGGGGCAACCCACAACTGCGCTGCGAACATGCGGCGTACTAACAGGCTTGCAAAACTAAATTTGCAACATACAAGGAGAACGTTAATGGCCGTTACTAAAGAACAAAAAGCAGAAATTTTAAAAAAATTCAAAACAGGTGAATTAGATACTGGATCTCCAGAAGTTCAAGTTGCTTTATTAACTAAAAGAATCAACGATATGACTGGTCACTTTGGAACTCACAAAAAAGACAACCACAGCCGCCAAGGTTTAATCAAAGCAGTTAATCGTCGTCGTAAACTTTTGGACTACTTAAAATCAAAAAGCCAAAAGCGTTATGAGACTTTGATCAACGCTCTTGATATCCGTAAGTAATCAAGAAAAGCTTCTAAGAAGGCCCGTCAAAGGGCCTTCGCTGTTTTTGGACCCTATAAAGTATAAATTCAAAAATTTTTTCGCTCATGAAGAGTGTTAAGAAATAAAAAAAAGAAAAGAAAATAAACGAGATTCAAAAAGAAAAAGGATCTCACTCAAGGAGAAAGAATGATCAACACAGTAACCACTTCAGTCGCAGGACAACAAATCAAAATCGAAACAGGGCGTATGGCGAAACAAGCCGACGGTTCTGTATTAGTAACATCAGGCAACAACGTTGTATTAGTTACTGCGGTTTCTGCGAAAGAAGCAAAACCAGAACAAGGATTTTTTCCTTTATCTGTGGAATATATCGAAAAATTTTACTCGATTGGTAAAATCCCAGGTGGATACTTTAAACGTGAAGGTAAACCATCAACAGATTCAGTATTAAGCGCGCGTTTAATTGACCGCCCAATCCGTCCACTATTTCCAGAAGGCTACTTAAACGATACTCAAGTTGTAGCAACGATTCTTAGCGCTGATGGCGCATTCCCGATGGACGTATTAGCTTCTTTGGGTGCTTCAGCTGCTTTACACATTTCTGATATCCCATTCTTCGGCCCAACAGCTTCGTGCATGGTTGCTCGAGTAGATGGTAAATTTATTGCGAATCCAACTCCTGAACAAAAATCTAAATCAGATATGGAAATCATCGTATCTGGAACTAAAAATGGTTTGTTGATGGTTGAAGGCGAATCTAGTTTTGTCTCTGAAGCTGACGTTTTAGCCGCTTTGAAATTTGGTCACCAATCATTGATGCCACTTCTTCAAATGCAAGAAGAGTTGCGTGAAAAAACAGGATCAAAAGCAAAACGTACATTCGTTCCAGCGACGATCGATGCTGACTTTAAAAAATCGGCAGAAGACTTTGTTCGCCCATTGATTGAAAAAGCTTTATCAATGCGTATTAAACAAGACCGTTATGCCGGTTTTGATGCTGCGAAAACTGCGGCAAAAGCAAATATCACTTCAAAAATTACTGACGACAAATTGAAAGCTCAACGTGAAAAAGAACTTTCTCGTATTATTGAAGATGTGAAGTATCAAGCGGCTCGTGCGATGATCTTAGATAAAGGTGGTCGTATCGACGGACGTGATTTAAAAACAGTTCGTCCAATCAGTAGTGAAGTTGGTTTTTTACCACGCGCTCACGGTTCTGGTCTTTTCACACGTGGTGAAACTCAGTGTTTAGGAACTGTCACTTTGGGTACAGCTGACGATGAGCAATCAATCGAAACACTAGGTGGAAATATCAAAAAGAAATTTATGTTGCACTACAACTTCCCACCATTCTCTGTGGGTGAAGTGGGTCGTTTTGGTGGTCAAGGTCGTCGTGAAATTGGTCACGGTAACTTGGCTGAACGTGCGGTTAAAGCGATTTTGCCGGACCACGTTTCTTTTCCTTACACAATTCGTATCGTCAGTGAAGTTCTTGAAAGTAATGGTTCAAGCTCGATGGGTTCAGTGTGCGCAAGTACATTGGCGTTGTTAGATGCGGGCGTGAAAATCAAAGGTAACGTTGCGGGTATCGCAATGGGCTTGATCAAAGAAGGCGATCGCGTTGCGGTTCTTTCTGATATCTTGGGTGATGAAGATCACTTAGGAGACATGGACTTTAAAGTAGCGGGTACTTCAAATGGTATCACGGCTTTACAAATGGATATCAAAATCGATTCAGTCAGCTTCCAAGTTATGGAGACAGCTTTGAATCAAGCTCGTGAAGGACGTTTATTCATCCTTGGCGAAATGGAAAAAGTAATTAAAGTAGCTCGTGGTGAGTTATCTGAATTTGCTCCTCGTATCGAAACAATCAAAATTAAACCAGACAAAATCCGCGAAGTTATTGGTTCAGGCGGTAAAGTTATTCGCGGAATCACGGAACAAACTGGTGTTAAGATCGAAATTCAAGACGACGGTACAATCAACATCGCTTCAGCTGATCCAGTAGCAACTAAAAAAGCTATAGCGATGATCGAAGCGATTTGTGCTGAAGCTGAAGTTGGTAAAACTTATCACGGTAAAGTCATGAAGATTGCTGAATTCGGAGCTTTCGTTGAAATCTTGCCGAACACTCAAGGTTTATTGCATATCTCTGAAATCGCTAACGAACGCGTTCGTCAAGTGACTGACGTGTTAAAAGAAGGCGAAATGGTTGACGTTAAGGTTCTAGAAGTAGACCGTGCTGGCCGTATTAAGCTTTCTCGTAAGGCTTTGTTGCAATAGGCTTTGACCAAGAGTCATTTAAATAAATGAGTTCATATAAAAAATCAGTTTTACCGAATGGCGTGCGAGTTGTTACTGAACAGCACGCCTATTCTCGTTCAGTCTCTATCGGGGTTTGGGTTTTAACCGGTACACGTGATGAAGCCGAACAAGACATTGGGCTTTCACACTTTGTCGAGCACCTTGTTTTCAAGGGTACAAAAAATCGAAATGCATATCAGATCGCAAAATCTTTAGAGTCTTTAGGCGGAGATTTAAATGCCTACACCACTCGAGAATACACGAATTACCACTGCCTTGTTTTAAAAGAAGATTGGAAGACGGGACTTGAAGTTCTGGCAGACCTAGTTTGCAATATGCAAATCTCTAAAAAAGATTTTGAGCTTGAGAAAAAAGTGATTCTTCAAGAGATTGCAATGAGTGACGATTCTCCGGAAGAAATTATTTACGATTATCTTTTTGAAGGCGTTTATAAAAATCATCCATTAGGCCGGCAAATTTTAGGTAAAAGTGAAACGATTGAAAAGATGACTCAAAAAAGGGTCTTTGAGTTTTATAATCATTTTTATCAAGGTAAGAATTTAATTATCAGCGCAGCTGGACCGATCGATCACGATCAGTTCGTAATTGAGTGTCAGAAATTTTTTAAAACTCGCAAAAAATTCACGGCCGCTTCAAAACGTCGTGCACCAAGATGGAATATGTCGCGTAAACTCTATGAAAAAGAGATGGAACAGGCTCATATTTTAGTCAGTTTTCCAACGACTTGCTTTCATGACAAATATCGATTTGAAGCCTTTATACTGAATGCGCTTTTGGGCGGAGGAATGACTTCGAAGTTATTTCAAGCCATTCGCGAGAAAAAAGGTTTGGCGTACACGGTTTATTCTTCATTGAATACGAATATTGATTCGGCCAGTATTTCAATCTATGCGGGAACCGATACTAAGAATGTTAAAAAGGTTATTGATATAATTTCAGAGACTTTGCTTAAAATTAAAAAAAATGGTTTCAAGAAAAGCGAACTCGATCTTTTTAAAACTCAGGTTCGAGGTCAACTATTAATGGGATCAGATGATATTGAAAACCGCATGTCTTCATTAGGGTTGAATGAAATGGTTTTTGAACAATATCGTTCGGTCGAAAAGGTTATTGCCGAAATGGATCTGGTAAGTGTTTCTTCGATGAATAAATTTTTAAAAGATCACTTTGATTTGAAAAAAGTTGCTGCCATGATCATGGGGCCAGATATTAAAAAGCATCAAGATTGGTTAGGAAACTATGATTTTTCAAAATAGAAAAATTCAAGGTTAAATCCTATGATTCAAGACTCGATTCAAGGACAAATTATGACTGAAAAAAAATTTAGAATGAAGATTAAGAAATGGCCTCATTACAAAGGCGAACTTCCAGCCTATCAATCAATAGGCGCAAGTGGATTTGATGTTCGTGCGCAACTTGAAGGAAAATCCCTTCTGCTAAAGAAAGGTGAAAGAGCACTTATTCCGACGGGGCTGTCTTTTGAAATTCCTGTGGGATATGAAATTCAAGCTCGACCTCGAAGTGGATGGGCCGCCAAGCAAGGCTTAACGGTTTTAAATACTCCGGGAACAATTGATGCCGATTACCGTGGTGAAGTGAAAGTTATAGTGGTTAATTTAGGTCAGGAAGACGTAGAAATTTTCGATCAAGATCGATGTGCCCAGTTTGTGATTGCCCCCATTTATCAGGCTCAGTTCGAATTGTCAGAAGAACTATCTAGTACCGATCGTGGTGCCGGTGGCTTTGGTTCGACTGGTAAACAATAATTCAGTCTTAGATGGATCTTAAATTGTTAATCGATTGAGGATCCATGCAATAACGACAAGCCCGAATAAGCCTCCTACGATTTGGTAGGATCTTTTTTTTGCAACGCTAAAGTTTTCAGTCAAACCAATAACCCCAAGTAGCGAAGTGAATCCAAATCCAATAAGTGTTACTGGAGCAAAGTATTCAGATAGAATCTGAAACACATAAAATGGCAAAGAAGATAAAATCACAAGGGTAAATACCCGACGAAAATCTTCTGTGCGTTTTTCAAAAAATTGAAAATAATAATAGAGAAATAATGCCAGCAAAAGGGCTGCTATAGTCGAAACTACGGGCATGATTATGATTCCGAAAAGAACTCCATAGAAAGAAAGCTTAATAATGCCGGCTAAAGTTCCCGATAAAACCGCAACGACAATCTGAAGCAGAAATAATGAGGTCCAATTCCAATCAGGAAGTAAAGAAATATTTTGTGTAGGGTTCTTTGCGAACTCGATAAGAAACTGAATTATTTTTTGGATAGGTACATGAGAATTCGGATCTTTCGGTGTCACATCTCTCATAGGCAATTTACATCCTTGAAGTTAAATCTTTGTATTCATTCTCGGCAAGATGGATGCAGTGGTCAAGAAATCGATCGTATAAACTGAGATCTTTTGTAAGCAAGGTATCGCTATAAGGAAGTGCTTTATATCCCAAAGCCGCACAAAAAAGTTTATGAAAGCTATATAAAACCGGTGAAGAAGTTGGTAGAGATTCGAAGTTGAACAGCTCGACATTCTCAAGTTGGCTTCTTGGGGTTTCGGAATTCAAATTGATAATTGTAATAGTTGAGTACGGATGAAAATTAGCCTCAAGAATTTGCTTGAATTCGATCCAGGTTTCCGAAGCCACAAAAAAATGAAAACTTCGAGACTTATTCTTTTGAAACCAGCGCTCGATAAAGATTTTTCTATTTGATGCCGAACGAAAAGGAAGCCACATTGATTCAATTTGATAACCATGGGCCAATACGAAATCTTGAAGGTCGGCCCCCATTTTTTGCGGTGAGAAAAGGCTTCTGGGGCCAGAAATAAAAACCAGCGGAGAGCGGGTTAGTAAGCAATTAGGCCTAAGGACGAGGTTATCGGGTTTCATTGTTTCTAGAATAGAAATATTCAGGTGAGTTTGGCAAACTAGAATAAAGATTTTTGAAAAAACCTGTTGGTGGGTAAAAGTATGATTATCTCTCAGCGTAAATCCTGTTATTGCGCTTTTTGCAAAACCCAAAGAAAAGTCTATACTCACAAGCATTTAACTTTCGTAGAAGTCATTGGATTAGTGCTTTTAAGTCTGGTTTTGACATATGGCATTTATCAGGCTTTAGATCTTCGGGGTCTATTATTTGTGGGTCTGTTTTTGTTGGTTGGAGAAATTTTCTCGCAATTGAAATGGCGAGCTTCTATGATTTGTCGAAATTGTGGTTTTGATCCTGTGGTTTATGTCAGAAGCCCTGAGCAAGCGGGGCTTAAAATTAAAGCATTTCTTGAAAGACGATCTGAGTCACCTGAGCATCTCTTAAGACCTCCAATTACTCTACCTCAAAAAAGAACTAAAAAAGGCGAAAATCTTTCTTTAAAAATGTAGTTTGATCCGTCTATAATCGCCGCATGAAGATCTTGTTTTTCATTGGGATTATAGTGTTTTCGTTTTCAACTGCCTTTGCGGCTCAGAAAGCAAAAATTGTTAGCCCTTCTGTAGATGTCTACACCGATGCTGATTTTGATTCTGATATTCTTGAAACGGTCAAAGTAGGTGAGACCTACCTAATATCGAATAAAGTCTATGGACCATTTTTCCGAATAAAATTAAAATCTGGAAAGATCGGCTACATACCGGATACGGAAGTTGATATTGAGGGAAAAGGCCGTGTCATTCCTTCTGCTCCGGAACAAGACAACGAAGACCCTTCTGATGACCCATTTCTTAACGATATGGATTCCCCGTTCAAGAAAAGTAAAAAAACCGAAAGAGATACTGATGACGAAGAAGATGAAAATCTTCAGGGTGTAACTTTGCAGCTAGTGAATTACCACGAAGACACATTGGGCGCGGTTCAAATCGATGATCTTCCGGCGATTGGATATAAAAGCATTTCTGAATTTGCTGCGTGGGAGTTGATGGCTTCGTTTAAATCTCCGAAATACTACGCTGAGAAATTAAATGCTTCTGCGCGCGCAATTAATGTATGGGGAACATTTGGGTTTTCGAATGAAGTCCCACTTCTACCTTCGTGGAGTGCTCGTTTTGGTGGAGGCCTTATGGGGCATGCTTCATTTGTGAATATTACTGCTCCTCAGAAATCATATGAAATGCAAGATCTGACAGTCGGGGCCTATCTTGAAGGTTCAGTTTTAGTTCGAATTGCAAAATTGCGATATGATCTGTCAATTAAATACATGTTTGATAAACAATCCTACGGAGCTTTAGGCTTCACCATTTTTTGGTAGAAAGCTGAGTCGAAAATGGCTTCTATTCAAGTTTTAGATTCTGAAATTATCAATCAGATCGCGGCTGGCGAAGTTGTCGAAAGACCAGCGCACTTGGTTAAAGAATTAGTTGAAAACAGCTTGGATGCTGGGGCTAGTGAAATTCAAATCGATATTTCGTTGGGTGGAAAATACATTCGTATCAAAGATGACGGTGAAGGAATCGTTTCTAGCGAACTTGAGTCTGCATTAAAACGGCACGCAACTAGTAAAATCAGAAAAACGGCCGATCTTTGGAACTTAAGCTCTTTTGGATTTCGTGGAGAAGCGCTGGCTAGTGCGGCCGCTGTTTCAAAGCTGACTTTAAAAAGTTCCGAAAAAGTTGAAAAGAAGTCATCACAAATTCATTCTGATTTTGGTCGGGTCTCTGTTATTAAACCTAGCTCTTCTATGCTGGGAACTGAAATCACGATCGAATCTTTATTCGAAAATGTACCTGCTCGGTTGAAGTTCTTGAAGTCTGATTCGACTGAGAATCAGCAAATAAAAACCGTCATCAAAGCTTTAGCTTTGGCACATCCGGGAGTTGAATTTAAACTTAATATCGATCACGAGCTTGAGTTGTATTTTCCAAATCGAAAGTCATACTTTGAACGAACCCAAGATGTATTCGAGAAAAAAAATCTTTTCGAAGTTTTCTCTGATAAGGGCGACTGGAAATGCCGTGCTGTGTTTTCTTCTCCACATGAGGTGGCGAAATCATCAAAACAAATCTGGATTTTTGCGCAAAATAGATGGATTCAAGATCGTGCAATACAAGCGGCAATTATGGATGCTTACCGCAGTCTATTAATGCACGGTGAATATCCGTTTGTGGCTTTGTGGCTTGAATGTGAGCCAAGTCTAATTGATGTCAATATTCACCCAACTAAAAGCCAAGTTAAATTTCAGGATTCATCAACAGCGTTCAGAATTGTTCAAGGTACTTTGCGTGGCGCTTTAGAGAAAGCTCCGTGGTTTGGTTCGTATCAAAAACAATCTGAAGCCATTGCAACCTCTTCTGAACCCGTTTTTCATCAGCAACAACAGCTGAGCTCATTTTCTGGATTTCAAGACCATAGTTTTCATGAAACCCGATTTAAAAATAAAAGCTTCGATATGCAGATTTCTTCATCGAATTTAGAAAGCTACTCTTCCAAGCGAGCTCAATTTGAAGATCCAACTGAGTCGATCGCTCTATCTCAAAAACCTTGGAGTTCTTTACAAGTTATTGGTCAGGTCAATTTAACGTATATCGTTTGCCAAAAAGAAGACCGATTAGTGCTAGTCGATCAACATGCGGCTCATGAGCGGGTTGTATTTGAAAGTTTAATGAAAGCCTGGAAAGAAAATCGCTTCGAAAGACAAGAGTATCTGTTTCCGCTAGCGATCGATTTGACAGAAGATAAAGTAGAGGCTTTGTTGAAGCATCAAGATGAAATTCGCAAATTAGGATTTGAAATAGACCAACTTGGGCCGCAGGTTATAGGCGTAAAGTCAGCTCCTCATTTGGTCAAAGACTCAAGCTTACCTTCGGTATTTGAGAAATTGGCGAATGATTTAATTTCTTTTGGTGGAAGTTTTGCGATCGAGAAAAAAATTTCGGATCTGTTTGCGACGATGGCCTGTCACTCTGTTATTCGAGCAGGGCAAAGTTTAAGTCGAGAAGAAATGGTTGAACTTTTAAAATCGATGGATCAATTTGCGCTTTCTAGTTTTTGTCCGCACGGACGACCGGTTTCGGTAGATCTTACATTTCATGAATTGGAAAAACTTTTTGGCCGCATCAATTAAAAAAGTTGTTTTTGTTGTTGGTCCTACCGCCGGTGGTAAAAGTGCCGCGGCCTTTGAAGCTGCGACCCACGCGCGTGGGTCGATCGTTAATATCGATAGCGTTCAATTTTATCAAGGTCTAGAAGTGGGTTCAGCTGCTCCGACGATTGAAGAAAAAAAGCAAGTCCCTCATTATTTATATTCGTATGTGCAGGCTCCGAACGAGATGACGGCCGGTAAGTATCTTGATGATTTTTACAAACTTATTGAGGATCCTAAACTCAAATTTCCGTTGTTCATTGTCGGCGGAACGGGCTTCTATATTCAAGCCCTCGAAAAAGGTCTTTATGATATTGATCCAATTCCTGAAGCGATAAGATTGGCTCTCGAAGCTGAATTGGTAGAGCGCGGAGCCACTGTGTTGTTTGAAGAACTGAAGGAAAAAGATCCGCAGACTCAGATACATGTGAATGATCACTATCGACTTATTCGCGCTTTAGAAATCATTCGTTCGACTGGAAAAACTCCTTCACAAATGAAAATGGATCAAGAGTACAAAAAAAAGCTATTTCCTTTTTCTTACATCAAAACGGGCTACTCATTTGAAAAAGAAATATTTCTTGCGCGGGTTCAGCAAAGAACACGTCAAATGATTTCGGGTGGCTTAATTGAAGAAACTGAGCACTTTTTGAAACATAATTTTTCTAATTGGTCCCCTCTGTCGAGCGTTGGATTTAAAGAAACAGTTCAGTTTTTAACAGAGAACAAAACAAAAGATTGGTTGCACGAAAATGTAGTGCAGTCGACGATGAAGCTTATCAAAAAACAGAAGACTTGGTTTAAACGAGATCTCGCTATACTTTGGTCTGATCAGCAGGCCCATATTCAACGATTTCTGCAGGGAGATTGACCCTTTTGCACGCGATTGAGAAGATAAAGTTATGAAGAGCATGACGGGTTTTGGCGTATTTCGCTCACAAAATAATGAAATGACGATCGAAGTTAGTTTTCGTGCGGTGAACGGGCGTTATCTTGAAACTCGTTTTCACCTTCCACGGGCTTTTTTTCCTTTTGAAAGTGAACTCAAAAAAAAATTGAGCTCACTCGTTTTGCGCGGAACCATTGATATTTACGTGTCTCGCAAATTGAAGGCTCAAACGGGAACCGGAAAAATTTCGGTCAATACAAAGCTTGCGCAAGAATATATGAAGCCGCTCAAAAAACTTTCAAGTGAGCTGCGTATTAAAGATACAATTCGTCTTGAGCAAATATCTAAGCAGCCAGATGTCATTCATCTCGAAGAAGAAGATTCAGTCCCACCTCAAGAATTAGCGATGCTTCGAAAGACTTTTGATGCCGCTTTGAAGAAATTCGATACCGAGCGTGTTCGCGAGGGTGGAGCTTTAAAGAAAGATCTTCAAAAAAACCTCAAAGATTTGCAAAAACACGTTCATAAAATTTCTAAACTTCGTGATGAGGCTAATAAAATTTTAACTGAAAGATTTGAAGCTAAAGTAAAATCTCGTCTACCTAAAGAAGTGGCAGGGCAAGGAGTTGATCCTCAACGCATTTCGCAAGAGATTGTCATTCAACTTGAAAAGGCGGATATCAATGAAGAAATTATTCGTCTAACAGAACACTTGAAAAACTTCGAGAAACTGATTGAAAACTCGGTGGTTGAAGGGAAGAAATTGGATTTTTACACCCAAGAACTTTTGCGTGAAGTGAATACCATTGGATCAAAAAGTCAGGTGGCTGGTATTACTGAGGCTGTAGTCGAAGCTAAGACTCTGATCGAAAGAATCAGAGAGCAAGTGCAGAACATTGAATGACAGTGCAAAATTCGGTTTCCGGCAAAACGCGCATGATTATTGTTGCTGCTCCAAGTGGCGCAGGCAAAAGTAGTTTTGTTGAAAAACTGGCTGCAGAAGACGTTCGTTTTCATGATATTATTACATACACCACCAGAAACATGCGCCACCACGAAAGCCATGGGAAGCCGTATTTTTTTATTACTAAAGAAGAGTTTCACAAGAAAGTCGCTGAAGACTTCTTTATTGAGTGGGCCCAGGTTCACACAAATATGTATGGAACTTCATATGAGCAAATCCAGCTAGCTTGGGCTAAAGACAAAGTCGTCATCATGGATATCGATATCCAAGGGGTAGTGACCTTCAAATCGAAGTATCCTGATGCTAAAACGGTTTTTATTCTTCCCCCGTCAATAGAAGAGCTTCGGCGCCGCGTTATTAAGCGTGATGGAAGTCCGCCGCCTGATTTAGATGTTCGTATGGCTAATGCCGAAAAAGAGATGTCCAAAGCCTCTGAATTTGATGTTCGAATCGTTAATGACGATTTTGAGCGATCTTATGCCGAATTCAAAAAAATAGTTGAGAAATGGATAGCTTAGCGTTAGTTTAGCTGTTTACGAAAGAGGTCGATTCATGGCACGTGTAACAGTTGAAGATTGCATGGATAAAGTTCCAAACCGTTTTGCTTTAGTTTTATTAGTTGCTAAACGCGCTAAACAGCTTTTAAAAGGCAGCGACTGCACAGTGGCGACTAAAAACAATAAATATATTGTTAATTCTTTGCGTGAAGTGGCAATTGGTAATGTGGGTTTTGAATCTAAAATCGATCCTCAAACTGCCATGACCGACATGTTGAACGACTTGAATAAGTAAGTCTCAAGCATTTAGTCTATAGAGTTATAATTTTTTTAGAAACCCGCTTATATAGCGGGTTTTTTTATATTACAGTTAATGCATGCTTGATGTTTCTTTAGACGACAGACTACCTCTGACACCGATTAAAACTGTCGACGAGCTATGTGAAAAAATTAAGTCTTATCACAAAGATGCTCCTGTTCAGATTATAACTAAAGCCTATTTGTTTTCTGAAAAACATCACTCAGGGCAAATGCGCCGATCGGGTGAACCCTATATTTCGCATCCGCTAAACGTTGCTGGAATATTGGCTGATCTGCGTTTGGACGTAGACACGATTGTGACGGGTTTACTTCATGATACCGTCGAAGATACAGAAGCGACATTAGAAGATGTGAAGAATGAATTTGGTGAAACCGTTGCCGCCTTGGTTGATGGAGTCACTAAAATTGGTCAGATGAACTTTCGTAACAGCTTTGAAAAACAGGGCGAGAACATCCGTAAGATGATTGTTGCGATGGGGAAAGATGTTCGTGTTGTGCTAGTGAAATTGGCTGATCGTCTTCACAACATGCGCACCTTGAATCACATGCCCTATGAAAAGCAAGAGCGTATCGCTCAAGAGACTTTAGAAATATACTGTCCGCTTGCGGGCCGTATTGGTATCAGTTCTTTGAAGATTGAATTGGAAGATTTGGGATTTCGATATTCGCGTCCAGATAAATATTATGAACTTGTTCAAACGATCAAAAAAAATCAAGCAGATACTGATCGTTACATTGAAGAAGTTAAAAAAAATGTTTCATCTCTTATTTTAAAAACTAATATTAAAAACTTTAAAATTTACGGCCGATCAAAGCATCTATGGTCAATCTATAGAAAAATGACTGCGCGTAATTTGTTATACGATCAAATTTATGACATCTTAGCTTTTCGGATTATTGTAAGCTCTGTCGTCGAGTGCTATGAAATGCTTGGCTACATTCATTCGATTTGGAAACCAATTCCTGGACGGTTTAAAGATTTCATCGCGATGCCAAAATCAAATAACTATCAATCGCTTCACACCACGGTTATTGGGCCGGGTGGGGATCGTATTGAAATTCAAATTCGTACTGAAGAGATGCATTTGATTGCCGAAAAAGGTATTGCCGCCCATTGGAATTATAAAGAGCGCGGTACGCTTCAGCTTGATGAATTGAAAAAAGCCAATTGGTTGCGTGAGTTGGTTTCTTTGAATCAATCAGGCGAGGGTGACGAATTTTTAGATGGAATCAAAACCAACCTGATTGAAGCCGACATTTACGTTTTTACGCCTAAAGGTGACGTGCAAGAGCTTCCAGAAGGATCGACACCAGTGGATTTAGCTTACGCGATTCATACGAAGCTTGGCGATACTTGCATGGGTGCTAAAGTGAACGGGAAAATGGTTCCGCTAAAGCATGTATTAGCCAACGGGGATCGTGTTGAAATTGTGACTTCGAAAACACAAACTCCTTCGAAAGATTGGTTGAAGTTTGTTGTTACCAATAAAGCGAAATCAAAAATTCGTGCATTCGTTAAAGAAGAGCAGCGTAAAAACGCGATCAATATCGGTAAAGATATTGTCGAAAAAGAATTTCGTAAATTCGGAATGGCCTCTGCAAAGTATTTAAAAGGTCCTGAGTTTGATAAGTACATGAGCGAGTCAGGAATCAGCGATGTCGATGAACTATATGCGCGCGTTGGTTATGGAAAATTTGAACCCAAGCACTTGATAGATAATTTAAGCCCCGAAGCAATCGAAAAAGAAGCTGCTAAGACTGAAGATTCAACTATCATGGAACGAATCATCAAGTCGGCAAAAGCGAAGCTACGAAAGTCAAACTCATTGGTTTCTGTCGATGGGATGGATGATGTTTTAGTTCACTTTGCTAAATGTTGTGGGCCTATACCTGGCGATGCGATCACTGGATTTATCAGTCGTGGAAAAGGGATCATTATTCACCGGTCGAGCTGTAAAAAAGTTTTTGAAAACGATCAAATGCGCCGGGTAGATGTGGCCTGGACATCGAAAACCGCCAGTGACGGACAAGAACGCCAAGTGCGTTTGGAAGTTGTCGGACAAGATGTTCCGGGTTTGTTAAAATTGATGTCAGAGTCTTTTGCAGTTCAAGGTATTAACATTGAATCTGCTCAAATTCGCACGACTCGCGATAAAAAAGCGATCTGTCTTTTCGAGGTAGCGGTCAAAGATGTTCAGCAATTATCAATTGCTATTTTGGCCTTGCAGAAGATTAAAGGTATCATTAGCGTTCAGCGAGTGACAGGTTAGGTTTTTTAAAAAATAAGACACCCGGAAAATATTTACCTATTCACGTATCGTATTCTGAGAAAAATCTATTTTTCTGATATTTCAAGAGCTGATCTGTTTTTCGTCAGTGGAAATTTTTTGTTTTATGAGATAAGCACATCTCCAGTTTATGAAATTAAAACAGGAGAATAAAATGTTTAGAAATCTAGTTCTTGTAGCAACCGTTTTTGCTACTTCGATTATTGCGTTGGCTTCGAATTTGGATCAATTGCAACAGGCTAAAGCTCTGTATAGTCAAAGAGACTCTGTCGATCAAAATCAGACTATGGCTCTTGTCGATAGCTTAATTCAAAATTCAACCGGTCTTGAAAAGTATCAAGCATTGATTGTTGGTTCTGGGGCAGCTTGGTGGCAGTCAAAAGCCCACGTCGATAATAAAAAACAAAAAGTTCAGTTGAATCTTAAAGGTATCGCTTATGCCGAACAAGCCATTCAATTGCGCCCGGATTTATCAAGTGGCTACTTGTGGCGCGGGTTCAATACGGGATCTTACGGCTTAAATGCTGGAATCGTTAAAGGAGCTTTAGAAGGTCGTTTGGGTCAAATGATTAAAGATCTAAAAACTGCAATGACTAAAGTAACGATCGATGGGAAGCCTGGAGATATGGATGAGATTTATGGAGCTCGACGAGTGCTTGGTAAGTTATACGCCACTTTAGCGATCGTTCCAGGAAACTACTATAAAGGATTAGATCTTTTAAAGTCGGCTTACGAACAAGGTTCTGGGCACATTTTGAATGCTATTTTTTATGCTGAAGCTTTAGGTAACGGAAACGAGCAAGAAATTGAGCTTGCGAAGAAAATTTTAGAAGAGGTTTTAATGAAATCTGCTGCTGATTTTGATCCAAGTTCTTTAGGTGAGCTCAACTACAACATGGAGTTGGCAAAAGATATGCGCCACTGCTTAGATGTTACTAACGTTCGTTATTGCTTATACAAATTGAGATAATTCATTTTTTAAGAGCTCTGTTTGGGTTTGCTCAAACAGAGCCTTTAGTTTTCTTCGGCATCAATTAGATTACAATTATAACTTAAGTAAGACACTTTTTGATTTTGATAGGTGAAATCTACGATAAATCCTGAGCCGCTACTTGCAGGCAGTCCAAAGTACCCATTGAATAATCCAGTCAGATCATAGCCATTCTCGCAACGAGCTGGTTCAGAAAACTCTCCGCTATAGATATTGTCGCAGAAAGCAGGAGGCAGAACGAATTCATGTTCGCGTGCTTCCGCAATAACTTTTGAAATTAATGTGAATGGTCCTAAGTTAAATACCAAACGAGATTTATTGGTTGAAAAGTCTTGCAGAGTAAAAGTTTGAGATTCAGCCTTAAGTGAAATTGGATTCGAATCCGGATTCATGACGACTTGGCACTTGAGTTGAAAGTACACGGGGATTGCTTTTTGAGCTTCTTGAGGTATTACATTTGTAGAATTAGACGATTTGAATTTATTGCATCCTAAAAAGAAGGCTATAAGCGCAGCTGGTAAAACTAATCGCGCCAAATGTGTATTCATCAATTAAAACGTTTGGCCGTAACCTACGCGAATCATCGTAATTGAAGCAGATACGGTATCGGACTTAAGAAAGAACTGCTGCTCTAAAGAAACTGGAACAAAAGTTTTGTTAGATAGAAAGAAGTCAAGTCCCGCGGCAATTCCATAAGTCATAGTCATTTTAATATCATCTTGCTTAAGTGCCGTAGTTGATTTTGAAACCGGAAATTTCAAAGTTCCACCAAGAGCAGCCCAGAACTGTGTGCGCGATTTATTAAAATCAAACCGAGCGTATCCACCTGTAGATAGGTAAGTTATATCAGCCGTACAGTTCGTCGAATTTAAATTATCACACATATTCGTGCTGGCTGTGCCAGTTGCTTTAAAAGGCTCGTACCCAAGTGTTCCGCGCAATACTAATGAAGACGCTAAAGGCCAATCAATAGCCCCTGTCACGCCAAACGTAGAGCCCTTCATTGCAACATCTTCTGTTAAAGGAGTTGGCTGAGCCCCGTTGGATTGTTTTGTTGTCATTGAGTTCGACATCAATGACAGGACGACACTCATTTTTTTTGAAGTCGTTCTGTAAACCTGATTGCTGCCAGTGGATTCTGTCGCGGTAGCAGTATCATCACCGGTTGCTTTTGGTGCTATCAAAGTGACCTTTTCGTTTCCTTGAGCTTGCCCTTTGGTTACGCTACCTATGGCTTTACCATTTTTAATTTGTGAAATTTGAACAATCGCAACGCGCTTGTTTTCTGCGTTAATCAGAACTGCATTTTGATTTGCGCTAGCGGTTTCACCTTCAAGATCAATAAGTACTTTTCCGTTTTTAGCTTGAACTACTTTTGCGGCATGAGCCTGAAAACTCAGTGTTAGGGCGAGTAAGACAATCAAATTGCTAGATATTCTCGTAAACACAATAGACCCCTTTTAAGTTGTCACTTTCAAAAACTGAATTTTCGTCAACAATATATTCCCACAAAAATTCGGATTCTTCTTTTTCACCATGAGTGATTGCAGCATAAATATTATAAGCAGAAGAATGTGTATTTTGTAAGACCGTGACTAGACGTTTAGATGAGGCCTTTGTGCGAACACTTTGGTAAGAGCAATCAGCAAGTTTCAAATTCTGAACTCGGAACTGAGAAGATTCAGATTCAAATTCTTTGCGTTGTGGTGAGCGGTAAATCGTGCAGCTCACAAGAAAAGTTGAGCATAAAATAAGTGGTAATATTTTAGTCTTCATTGCTGTTATTTTGTCGAGTTATTCTGAAAAAGAAAAGGCCTTTTGTCTTGTCGACAAAAGGCCTAAAAATAAATACTTCCAGCTATTCTGCAACCTGAGCGGTTTAGAACGGAATGTCTTCACTTTGGTTGAATGAAGGTTCTGGACCAAAGTCAGAGAAATTGAAATCATTTCCACCGCTGTTTTGATTCATCGAACGATCACCTTGAGATTGAGATGTTTCGCTATTTGCCGAACCTAAAAATTGCACTGTAGAAGCTACGATTTCAGTCGAATATTTCTTTTGTCCGTTGTCTTCCCATGAACGAGTTTGTAAACGACCTTCAACGTAAACTTGGCGACCCTTAGCCAAATATTTTCCGCAAATTTCAGCCAATTTACCCCAAACAACAATGCGATGCCATTCAGTGCGCTCTTGTTTTTGTCCGTCTTTACCAACCCAGTTTTCACTAGTTGCAACATTCAAACGTGTGACAGTAGCACCTTGTCCGACCGCCTTCATTTCTGGGTCTTGACCTAAACGTCCTACGATAATTACTTTATTTACTCCTGCCATAATCCCTCCTTCTTTGTTTTCCTTTTGGGTGAGCCATGAGTCAATCAGGTAATCTGATTTGCGATGAGATTATGCACAATGACAGCTTAAGTATTAAGCTCTTAGCGGGTTTTAGGTAGGTGTGCGGGTTTGGGGATCGGATTTATTGCCGCGCTCGGCGGCCAAATCGTTAGAGCTATTGAAGCTGCTGAAATTGAGGAGGCATACCCATGGCTTGGGCTTGGATTCGGAACTTATATTGTGCGCCATCTGGAAGATCGCGCTTGTAACCATCAAGAAAGCTCAGGAAGAACTTCGCTCGCTCTTTAAAAGAGCTGTTTGCCTTAAGATCCAAAGAAATATTGTAGGCGCCAATCATGGGAACAATTTGGCCGCCCATGTTTTGCAATGTAACGTTCATATCGCCTTTAACATCTCCGTAAAAATCGTCTTTTGGGGTTCCAACTTTTCCGCTTTCGATAACGAATTTTCCGTTAGCCAACTTTCCTTTAAGTTCGATTTGACCTAATTTAATTTCTGGTAAATTAACTCGACCCATTTCGCCCAAAGAAACGCTAGATGGTGGCAGTTCAAATTTATTGATGGTCAAGGCCACTTCACCCTCAGGCTGTTCTGCGAAGGAAATATCCGCCAGAGCTTGCGTGGATAAATTCAACTGCCCTTTGAGTGGAAGGCTAAGACCCGCGGCTTCGCGAATTTCTTTAAGACTTAAATTTTGGGCCGATATATCGAGGCTGTATTTTTCGCCTTTAGCCCCATCAGGGCCTTCTGTTTTAGAGCCGGATGCGCCGGCTGGAGAAATCGAAATTTTAACATCACCCTTCATGAAACCTTGAGCTGATAAGTGTCCGCCTGGCTTTCCTTTGATCAATGCTGCAATCGATGGGGCTGCTGAAAGTTCATTAACGCTGATATTAGAAATTTGGGGAGTTTCTACGTAAACCTTATTCATCGAAATTGAAGCAGTTAATGGGTTGATGTGTAGATCGTCAAACTGAAGGAAAACTTTATTGTTGGTTAGTTTTGATATTTGAGCTGACAAAAGATCATTCAAGTCTGAGAAGGGAAATAGAAAATACAAAAACATGAGTACTAAAAAAAGCCCAAGAGCAAACTTTCCTAGGTTGTTCTTAAGAAATCTGAAGAAAAGAACAATTCCATTCATCATTCGTCGCTATCCTTTACCGCGTCCTTCTTTTTCTTTGAAGGTTTTTCTAACTCGGGTGGAGGTTCGGGTGTGGGTTCGGGAACATTTAAAGAATAAAGTTTGTATTTGACGTCAAAGTATCGAGTGTCGGTCGGGTGGGCCGTGATTGTCATGTCTTTCATTTTAACTGATTCAGAGATGCCAACTATGTTAATGCCGATATCAACAATCTGGCGGATATTCAGTTTCGATAAAGAAATTTCAAGAACGTGACTGACTAAATTTGCAGGTATGAGTTTACCTTCAGCCGCGCCTTCGATCACTCCACCTTTTTGTTCTTCTGTGAGATCGGCCGTCGTTAGAATATTGTTAATTGAAGATCTTAGACTTTCTACAGACGGAGGAATCGGAATATTTGGCTGAGCGCTAGCTTCGCGATAGGTTTTAAATAGATCGCGAATAAGATTTCTTTTTTCTTCAAAGGCCGTTATTGAATCTTGTGAAGTGAAAAATAAACTCATCGGGTAGAAAACTAAAATAAATATGAAAGTCAGAATACCAAGTAGGCGAACTAACTTCTGTCCGGTTGGGCTTAAAGTTTGATAACGATCTTGCAATTGAACGTAGTTCGGGTTTTCTTGCACTTTCTGCATGAAGTTTTGCCAATTGGCTTTCAATTGCTCTTTGATATCGTCTAATTGGCTCATTTCACCAGACCTCGATCTGTTTTAAACGAAAGATTGAACGTAACTTTATTCGCTTGTGTAGGTAGGGTCGCGGGCTGTGAAGTGATTGCACCCATAGCGATACTTTCTAAATTTTTCGATAGAGAGGTTAATTCTCGAGGAGATCCCACGTAGCCCGTCATTTGGACTTGATCATCTTTGACGATGAAAGAAACTAAATCAATTTTGACTTGCTCTTTAGACGGAGCCGATTCGCTAACTTTCTTAAGTAGTTCTAAAGCCGAATTCATTTGCGCCACTTGTGCGACCATTTTTAAATCGGCCGCCTTCTTTTTGTTATCGCGAATATATTTTTTAATTCCATTTTCATTGGCTTGCTTTTTTGGAAGACGCGCCAATGTTTTCGCTTGTGAAACAACGGCTTCTTCGCCTTTAGTCATTAAATCAAATGAAAAGCTTTCTCTGAAAAAAGACCAAACGAACAAAACAACTAAAGCGGCTGTAGCCACTTGAATTGAAGATCCCCAAACTTGCCAGAAAACTTTGAATTGATCATTTTGTTTGGCGAATTCACCTTTAAGTAAATTGATTGGTGGGTTACGAGGTTTTTTAAAACCTTCAATAGCTAATCCAAAAGCCGTGCTGAAGCGACTTTCAACTGCGAAAGCGTGCTCAGCAGGTACAAATGAAAGAATAGAGCTTGAGTAAGACTGAAGTAAAGAAATAGGGTTGCAGACGATTTCAAGATGCTGAGTTAAAAATCCGCCTAAATTCGGAAGTAGGCAACCCCCACCCGTAAAATTAAGTTGCGTGATTTCTGCATTGAACTCACTTTGAAGCTCTAGAACCGTCATCTGCAAGTCGCGCACGAGTTCGCGTAATGATTTACTTAACGTATTTGAAACTTGAGTTTGATCGAAAGTGGCACCTTGCTTCGTCAGCAAGATCATTCCTTGGGTTTGCAAAACGTGCATGGCTTCGATCAAAGTACACTGATTTTTTTTGACAATTTCTTCAAGAAGTTGGCTTGATCCCCAATAAAGGCTGCGTACAAAAATCAATCTTCCGTTTTCGTATGCGTTGAATAAAGTTTTTTTGTGACCAATGTTTAAGATGACTTGAAGGTTTTTCTTTGAGAGTTTTTCTTCCGTCAGTTGCAAGGACTCATTGATCGCCGGAACTGCTGAATCCCACTGTTCGATAAGATTTGCAAAAGCTATACCTTCAATGGTCACCAGATGGGGCTGAATTCCGCAACTTGCAGCTAAATCCAATATTTTTTCAACGTGTGTTTTTGGAATAGCGCTGGCCAAGACATCGGCCATCAAGCCTTGAGTCTGAATCATTTTCGCATCAAAAACGCAAAGATCTGTATCGAAAGGTATGTCTTCTTCCATTTCAAACGAAAGACTTTTTTGAATTTTAAGTCGATCTGAAAATGGAAAAGTTTTGAATCGGGTCGTTACTTGATCTTGAGGAACTGCGATGACCCAACGAGATTGTGAATAGTCGCCAGTCGCCATGAAGGCGCGAACAAATTCAATAACTTCAAGCTCTTTATCGTGACCAACTAGGTTAGGATTAAGAATTTTTTCTTGAAGTTGATGTATGAAAATATTCTTTTTATTAAGATTAAGCTCGACAATTTTGACCGAATATTCGCCGACATCAAGACCTATCGATCGCATGGAGCCCCTTTCATCCTGAAAAAAGTAACCTCTTATTGAGTTGGTAAAATCGCACTAGTACTCTGTCCAATATACGACACGAGGTGGACCTTTGGGAAGAGGTTCTTGTTTTTGCTGACTGGTCTTCTGGCCAGTTTGTTGACCCTGAGCCCCTTGTTGATTTTGCTGTCCTTGCTGATTTTGGTTTTGTTGTGATTGTTTATCTTTGTCGACGCTGGATTTTATTTGGTCAGCAGAACGACTGATGTCCATGACGACCGCGACAATATTTTTCATCATAACTGATTTTCCATTGCCGAAAATGCCAGTCGATTTGATACGAAAGTTAACCACTTTATCGCAGACAAACGGAATTTTATTAAATTCATCAGTCAAACGATTCGCGCCATTCTGTTCAAGGTAAGATCTAAAATTTTTAACGCAATTTTCGCCTTCACCTTGAAAAGGGCCATCGTTGGGGTCGTCTCGTTTTTTGATAGCGGCCTCGACGGCTTCAGTCGTCATTCCTGAGTCTAAAGAACGCAAGACTTCTCGAGGCGCTGTGTTGGGATTGATCGCTTTCATTCCGTAAATCGTGATCTGAGGGGCTAATAGATTGAAAAATTCTTCGGTCATACCTGGTACAAGGCGAAGTTCATCAATCGTTCTAAAGCCGCGATTGGGTGGGTATCCTTCTCCGAGCTCTGAAAAGGCTTGTCTTTTATCGCCTCCGCCTGCAGCAGAGCTTGAATCGCTCATCCAATCGATAATTCGATTCACCAATTCTTCGAATCGATAGCTTTGATAGTTTTGGCGAAAATCTTCATCGCCTTCTACTTTCTGCTGAAAAATATTTAGAATTTGGGTTTTCGTGATCTGTTGTAAAGTTTTTGATGGTGAAACCAAATCGTTTAAATCGATTTTTGTTCCTTCGTCTTCAATCGTGTGAGTGTAGGTCGCATCCATGAAAGATTCTGAATTGGTCTTTTGCATCGCTTCTTTATCAACCGAATTCACATCCGCCGAAATTGGCAATGGCCATGCGAAAGGAAATTTCCAAATTTCGTCGATATATTTCGAAAAACCCGGAGGTAAAGTTAAACGGTTGGCTTGCTGAAAAAGTTTGACTCGAAGAAGTGCGATTTGCATGCCGCTGCGAGCGGCATAATATGTTTTGATTCGATTGAGTTCCTGAGTATTCACGGCGTATTCTGTTAAAGAATCTTTAGAAACTTCTGTTGCGATGTAAACCATAAGTGCGAGCGAAGTCACTGCAAGAATAAGAGCGACACCTTTTTTCTTTTTTTCAGATCGTAAAGGATTGTAGCGAAGTCGTTGTTTCCAAGTTGTCATTGTACGACTCCGGAAGGGTTCGATGGTTGACTGCCGTCGCCGTTGTTACGGCTTGTTGCACTTGTCGCTGGTTTTTCAATATTGTTCGGGTTGTGAATAGGAATTACAAATTGCATGTCGTAAGTTCTTTTTTTGCCTTCCATTTCACGTTCAATTGCCAAAGAGACTTCGACTGCATCTGGAAATTTACCTATCGTTGATCCGTCAGAGCTGTCTTTTGTGGATTTCCACGCCTTAACCCAATCTTGCTTATTAGCTCCGATGTAGCGCAATTTGAATTCAGAGACATTTTCGAGCATCACGATTTCATTGCCGCCCGTGGTGACATCGTCGTCCAAAATACTTTGCACGCGCCGATGAAGACATTTACTGCTTTTCTGTGAGCTTAAGTTTTTGCACTCTTTCAGAGAGTAACCAACTTCAATAAAATCGGCTTGCACAGTCGCTGTATTGGTACGTCCGTTATTCATGGTAATGAAATTCATTTTTTCGTCGTCACCCGAAAAATTGGTTGTCGGGTCACCACGTTTTGTCTGGCGCTGAGGCTGCGCTGAGTTTTGTGAAGTGTTTTGTTGGTACTGTTGACCTTGATAGTTGGCATTTTGTGGGGTTGAGGTCGAGGTTGTTTTTTTTGAGGCGAGATCATTGATTTCTTGTTCGAAATCCTGATGATGAAAAGCCATATTCAGGTCGGTACGAATCATACGCATGGAATCACGCAGTGCTGAAACATCATCAACCTCGGCCTGAATTTTTGTACGCGCTTTTAAGGCGCGACTGATCGCCTGGGTTGAAAGAATTGCCATTGTTGAAAGAATTGTGATCGCTAAAATAACTTCGATCAATGTAAAACCTGAAGGCTTTTTAAGTAACTTTGTCATCCGCCTGTGCCTCCGGGTATAGGAAGCGGGCGATCGTAATCGATCAAATAAATCGTTACATCCGCTGTAACGGGTTTGCCTTTATCTTTTTGATAAGTGACTGTAATTTTTAATTCTTTGATTGATTTTGAAAGATGCTCAGTAAATATTTTCATGATGCGCAAAAGATTTTCGTTCGCTCCACCTTCTTTTGAAGTCAAACTAGCTGACAAGTCAGGGATTTCAAGTTTGCGGGATTTCATTTTCCAAGAATAGTAAAGAATGTCTGAACCAAAATCGTCTTCTTTTTCTTCAGGAATAGAATCTAAGGGCTTTCCTTTGAATTCGCGTTCAAGTTCTGTCACTTTTCGTTCAAGCAGGGCCGCCAATTGCACTTGAATTTGTGTTTTTTGTAAACGCGTGTATGTGCCAGACCAAGCATTGGTTAAAATAAATAGTCCTGCCGACATCACCATTAAGGCCAAAATGACTTCAATTAAGGTGAATGCTTTTTCTGTGCGTCCTTGCAACATACTGGTATTTTATCCAGAAATAAGTCTATCTGGCGAGATCTTTCAGAACTTTTGCTTCAGCAATGACGTCCATGTGCCCAGTAATCGAGTTGTAAACCAGAGTCCAAATATTTTTTTTAGGGTCTTCAATTTGAATCGCCGAGGCTTCAATAAGGCCTTGTGGGAAAAAGTGAATGTAAGCCGTGCCCTCAGTTAAAATAACATCCTGGGTACCGCTTTCAATATGTACAAATTTGAAGCCCGAGGGCAAAGTTTGTTTCTTTTTGAAAATCGTCAAATCAGGTTGAAATGAAGTCGCGGGGCCCTCTGCCGAGCCTTTGGCTTGCGCTTCCTTTTGAGTTTCTCGTTCTTTTTCTAAAGTCTTTTTATCAATTAAAGTGGCCTGACTTGATTTTTCAACCCACCAAGATTGGGCATTTGCGGGGTCAAGTTGAAATGCTAGACGATAAGTCGTACCACTCAATTTAGCACGGCCCTTAAGATCTTTTCCGGCCGTTCCAAATTCGCGTAAGACTTTTCGAATATCAATTTTTTTATCAGTGAGTCGGGGAAGAGCTATACCAATAATAGCTCCCATAATGGAAAGTACGATGACGATTTCGAGTAAAGAAAAGCCCCGGTTATTCCTGAGCCGCACCTGTAGAACCTTCAGAGTAAATATCTTTATCGTAGTTTGATCCGCCATCTTTTTTGTCAGCACCTAAAGATTTAAGATTGTAACCTGTTCCACTTGTTTCGTATTGGAAGTCAGTTCCCCAGCCATCTTTTAAAAGATGTTTCATTTTTGCATTCGCAGACCAGTTTTTACAGTCAGCGTCGTCTTCAATAATGAAATTGATCGATTTTGGATATTTTGAACATTCAGAACTATACTCATTTAATTTGTTTTCAATTTCAGACATCTTTAATTTCGTCGAGTTGATTTTAGATTTCGCATTACCATCGGCAATTTTAGGAAGAACGAT
>JACCDQ010887055.1_pt1 | contig 36623 bp, 29 predicted proteins | sample 7446031 | NCBI WGS metagenome assembly JACCDQ01 (sample SAMN15323442, study PRJNA562643) | freshwater metagenome | isolation source: river surface water | place: USA:Blue River Watershed | collected 2017-08-17 | reverse complement strand
CGGCTGCGCGGCGGCGACGGCTCCCGCCCCCTGCCGACGCTCCGCCTGTGGACGCCGCCCGCTTGACTGTCCCCGCCGATTCTGCGCGCGCCGCACGGGCGTGGGTCTGGTTCGGATACGCCGCCCTCGCCGTCTACGCCTGCGTGCTGGGCTGGAACTTCGCCAACGTCGCCGGCGGCGCCGATTCCTCCGGCTATCTCAACAGCGCCAAACTCCTCGCCGCCGGCCGCCTCGATGCCGAACAGCGGATCCCGCCGGAACTCGGGCCGGTCGACGCCCTCCGCCGCCAGCAGTTCCAGCCCCACGGGTTCGTGCCGTTCGACGGCCACCCCCGCCTGTCGCCGACCTACGCGGTCGGCCTGCCCCTCCATCTCGCCGCGGCCGGACTGCTCTTCGGCTGGTCCGCCGCGCCCGTCGTCGTCGGTCTCGCCGGCGCCGTCGGCGCGCTGCTCCTCGTCGGCGCGATCGCCCGCCGCCTCGGCCTCGCCCCGCCGCTCGCCGTCGCCGGCGCCGTCGCGCTCGGCGCGTATCCGGTTTTTCTGTTCATGGCGCTCCAGCCGCTCAGCGACGTCCTCGCCACCACCTGGAGCCTCGCCGCCGTCTGGGCCGCGCTCCGCGCCCGCGAACACCGCGCCTGGGCGGTCGCGTGCGGCGCCGCCTTTGCCGTCGCCGTCTTGGTGCGGGTCACCAACGGCGTGCTCCTGCCGGCCCTGCTCGTGCTCGTCGGCGCCGACGTGCGCCGCCTCGCCCTCGCCGTGCTGGGCGGACTGCCCGGCGCCCTCTGGCAGGGGTATTACAACCACGCGCTCTACGACAGTCCGTTTCGCTCCGGCTACGTCGACATCTCCCAGGCCTTCGGCCTCGCCTACGGCCTGCCCACCGCGTGGCACTTCGCCAAATGGCTCGCCCTCATGCTGCCGGCCGCGCTGCTCGTCCTGCCTTTCTTCGCGCTGCGCCGGCCCGCACCCGGAACGGACGCCGAGGGCCGTCCGGGTGGTGCTACCGGCCTTCCTCCCTCCGCCGCTCCGCTTGCCCGCGGCCCCCTGCTCGTCGCCCTCGGGCTCTGGTTCGCGGCCTTTGCCGGGCTCTACGCGTTCTACGAGATTTCCCATGAAGTCTGGTGGTGCCTGCGCTTCATTCTGCCCGGCACCCCGGCGTTGATCCTCGCCGGCTTGCTTGGCCTCGACGCCCTCGCCCGCGCCGCCCGACCGCCTGGGCGCGAACGCGTCCGCCATGCCGGTGGCGCCGCGCTCACCCTCTGGGCACTGGGCCTCGGTTGGTATTGGGCCGCCCACCACTCGCTGCTGCACACCCGGATCTACGAACAGGCCTACGCCGATGCCGCGGCCGCCGCCCGCGCGCAGTTTCCCGCCGACGCCCTGATCGTCGCCGGTCTCCACAGCGGCTCGCTCTATTATTACACCGACTTTCCGGTGCTGCGCTGGGAGTTCGTCGATGCCGCGCAGTTCGCGGCCTATCGCACCCGCGCCGAAACCGCGGGCCGCCCGATCCGGGCCCTGCTGTTCGACATCGAGGAACGCGAGGCGCTGCAGGAGAAATGTCCCGGCCTCTGGGAAAAAATCGGCGCCGTCCGCAACATCGGCCTTTGGCACTACCGCGGCCCGGCGCCGCAGCCGGCGGTCGCTCCCGCCGCCGCCCGATGACCGCCGCGCCGTCGCCCGCCCCGTGGCCCGTCCGCGCCGCCGGCTTGCTCGCCGTCGCCGTGTTTCTCGCGCTCGTCGCGCGCTTCTGGCACCCGGTCTACGGCTTCACCGCGTTCTTCCAGCTCGACGGCGCCAACGACGACCTGAAGGTCACGGCCTTCCGCACCTTGCCCGTCTACGTCCACCGCGAGACCGGCGGCTACGACGGACTTTACTATGCGCAGATCGCGCTGGATCCCTCCCTCCGCGACCCGGAGCTGCCCCGGGCGGCCGACAACCTCCCCTACCGCGCGCGGCGCATTTTGCCGCCCGCCCTCGCCTGGCTCGCCGGTGCCGGCCATCCGCCGTGGATCGTCGCGGCCTATTCCGCGATCAACCTCGCCGCTTGGCTGGCTCTTGCCGCCGTGCTCTGGCGCCTGCTCGCGGTCCGCGATGCCCGCGGCTGGCTCGCCTGGTCCGGCCTGCTCTTCTCGGCGGGCGCGCTCGGCAGCGTCCGCCTCGCCCTTTCCGATCTTGTCGCGCTCGCCCTGCTCGCGGCCGCCCTGCTGGCACTGGAGCGCGGCCGAGCCCGGACCGGCCTCGGCTGGCTCGCCGCCGCCGGGCTCGCCCGCGAGACCTCGCTCCTGGCCGCCGCGGCCGCACTCGAGCGTCCGTGGTTTTCCGTCCGTAATCTCCTCCGCGCCGGGACGGTCGCCGTTCCGCTCGCCGCCTGGCTCGGCTATATCCGCTGGCGCGTCGGCGGGGCCGACCAGGGCTGGTCCAACTTCACCGGGCCCGGAGCCGGCTGGCTGGAGAAATTCCAATCCGCCCTCGCCGACCTTGCCCTCGTCGACGACCAGCCGCTCGTCTGGGGCACCCTGCTCGCCGCCGTCGGCCTCACGGTGCAGGCGCTGTGGTTTGTCGTCCGCCGCGACCTCTCCGACCGCTGGTGGCGCCTCGGCGCGGCCTACGCGGTGATGCTCCTGTTCCTCGGCACCGCCGTCTGGGAAGGTCAGCCGGGCGCCGCCACCCGCGTGCTCCTGCCGCTCAACCTCGCCTTCAACGTCCTCGTGCATCGCGCCCGCGCCTCCGTCGTCTGGCTTGTGCTCGGCAACCTCACCGTCGTCGCCGGCCTGGTCTCGCTGCGCGATGTGCCCCGCGACTGGCACGAGCTCGCCGCCGCCCGCCGCGGCGACATCGCCTGCGTCGCGCGGGAGGGCACGGGCTGGCACGGCGGCGAGCGCAGCGCCAAACACCGATGGCACTGGAACAGCGGCCGCGGCACGGTGCGGCTCCAGGCCTGGTCGGCGGCGGATACGCCCCTCGACCTCGTGTTCTCGCTGCGCGCACTCGCCCCCTGCACGGTGCGGGTGGTGCAGCAGGGGCGCACGCTGGCCGAGCTCCCCGCCGGTCCGACGCGCACCGCCCACCGCGTCCGGGCCCACCTCGGCGGCGCCGCCGGGGAAATCGAATTCATCAGCGACCGCCCGCCGGTGCCCGAGAATGCCGCGCCCGGCGCGCGCCTGCTCGGATTTGCGCTTTATGACCTGGAGCTTGCGCTGCCAGAACCTTGACCCCGCCATGCCCGCGCCGCTGCTCCTCGATCTCTCGCACACGTGCCACTCCGCCGCGCGCACGGGCATCCAGCGGGTCTGTCGCTCCCTGCACGCCGCCCTGGGCGGCGCCGCCGCGCCGATTACCCACGACCCGCATCGCCGGGTCTGGCGCCCGCTCGAGAGCTGGGAGCTAAAAAACCTCCGCACCACCGCCGCGGCCGCCAAGCGCGGCGCCGCGTGGCCGCTCGCCGCCCGCCTGCGCGGCCGCACCTTGCGCGGTCTCCGTATCGCCGCCCCCGCCGTTCCGGCGAATTCCGGCCTGCTCGTGCCCGAAGTCTTTTCCCCCGCCGTCGCCGCCGCGCTGCCCGCGCTGTTCGCCGTCGCCGGCGGGCCGCGCGTCGCGGTTTTCCACGACGCGATCGCGCTGAAATTTCCCGAGCTCACGCCGCCCAAGACCGTCGCCCGCTTTCCGGCCTACCTCGCCGAACTCGCCGCCTTCGACGGCGTCGCCGCCGTGTCCGAAGACTCCCGCGCCGCCCTCGCCGATTACTGGCGCTGGTCCGGCCAGACCCAGCCTCCGCCGGTCGTCGCGATTCCCCTCGGCATCGACCTGCCCGCTCCCGCCCCGGACCCGGCGCCCGCACGCACAGCCCCGACCGCCCCGACCGTCCTGTGCGTCGGCAGCATCGAGGGCCGGAAAAACCACCTCGCCCTGCTCGACGCCTGCGAACGCCTCTGGGCGGCCGGCGCGACCTTCACGCTCCACCTCGTGGGCCTCGCCCAACCGCAGACCGGCGGCGCCGCCCTCGCCCGCCTCCGCACGCTCCAGGCCGCCGGCCGGCCGCTGCGCTACGACGGTCCCGTCGACGAGTCCGCCCTCGCCGCCGCCTACGCCGCCTGCACCTTCACCGTCTACCCGTCGTTGATCGAGGGATTCGGCCTTCCCGTGATCGAGAGCCTCGTCCGCGGCAAACCCTGCGTGTGTTCCGGCCGCGGCGCCCTCGGCGAATCCGCCCAAGACGGCGGCTGCGTGACGCTCGAACGGGTCGACGCCGACGCGCTCGCCCCCGCGATCGACGCCCTCGTCCGGTCGCCGGCCCGGCTGGCCGAGCTCGCCGCCGCCGCCCGCGCCCGCCGTTTCCGCACGTGGGCCGATTACGCGGCGGACCTCTCCGGCTGGCAACGCACGTTGCCGCGCCGCTGACCGTTCGGCGTTCCGCCGCCCGCCTTTCCGTTTGCCATAGGCACGGCCGGTGCTAACCCTGCCGTCGAGTCATGGCGTTATCTTTCTTCAGCAAAAACAAAAAGGCCCTCATCGCCCGCTGCCGCGACGATTACGCCACCAAGATGCGGCTGAAATACGCGCCCTACTACCATGCGATGGAGGCGCAGAAAGGCACGACCGTCCGCCTGAACGGCAAGGAGACGATCATGCTCTCCAGCAACGATTACCTCGGGCTCTCCTTCCACCCCAAGGTCATCGAAGCCGGCCGCGCCGCCATGCTCAAGTGGGGCACCAGCACCACCGGCGCCCGCACCTCCAACGGCTCCCGCGCCTACCACGTCGAACTCGAGGAACGCCTCGCCGCCTTCCTCGGCCGCGAAGCCTGCCACATCCACGTCGCCGGCTACCTTTCCTGCCTCTCCAGCGTCGCGTCCTTCGCCCAGAAGGGCGATGTCATCCTCGCCGACAAGAACATCCACTCCTGCCTCTGGGACGGCATCCGCCTCTCGATGGCGACGGTCGAACGCTTTTCGCACAACAGCCCCGACGACCTCCGCGAGGTCCTCGGCGCCGTCAACCAGGACGCCACCAAGATGCTCGTCATCGAGGGCGTCTATTCGATGGAAGGCCACATCGCGCGCCTGCCCGAACTCGCGGAAATCGCCGAGGAAAACGGCTGCTTCACCGTCCTTGACGACGCGCACGGTTTCGGCGTCCTCGGCCGCCAGGGCCGCGGCACCGTCGATCACTTCGGCCTCAACGACAAGGTCGACGTCATCTGCGGCAGCATGTCCAAGTCGCTCGCCAGCACCGGCGGCTTCGTCGCCGCCTCGACCGAGATCATCGAATACCTGCGCACGCATTCGAAGCAGACGATTTTCTCCGCCGCGATCAGCCCGAGCCAGGCCGCCTGCGCGCAGGCCTCGCTCGAGGTCATGCAGTCCGAGCCGCAGCACCTCGAGAAGCTTTGGAGCAACACGCGCAAATACCGCGCCATGCTCAAATCCCTCGGCCTCGACACCTGGGAGAGCGAGACCCCGGCCGTCCCCATCGTCCTCGGCTCCAAGGAGCGCGTGTATCCTTTCTGGAAGGCGCTCCTCGACAAGGGCGTGTTCACCGTCATGTCGATCGCGCCCGCCGTCCCCGCCGGCAAGGACCTCATCCGCACCGCCATCTCCGCGATGCACTCGGACGAGCAGCTGGAAAAGATCGCCGACGCGATGGCCTACGCCGTCAAGCGGCTCTGACGCGCGCCACGCCGCCCGGATCGGCGCGCCCCGCTCGGCCGGACCGCGACCGGCCGGTCACCCGTTCCCGCTGCCAGCCGCATCTCACCGCAGGGGCCCGGTCTGCTCGTGCAGGCTCTCCCGCAGCAGCCGCATCACGGCCTGATAGTCCGCCGAGACCGTGTCGTTGCTGAAACATTTGAACACCGCGATCATGCCGTCCCACGCCTTCACGCCGGCGGTGACGTGCAGAAACTCGCCGGGCGGATAGGGCGCCTTCCCCGCCAGGCGCGCGTCCGTGAACACACAATACGTCCCGGCCCCGGCCCGCGGCGCCAGCTCCTCGAACCGCATCGCCTTCTCCGTCGACGCGTCGACGAACTCCTGGAAGAGCTCGAACATCTTCTCGCGCCGCGTCCGTGCATTGGCGACGGCTTCGTCCGTGTCCGGCAAAAACACCACGCTCAGCGTCACCCGCTGGTGCGGTGCCGCCAGCTCGAGCGCGATCACGCCCGCCGGATCGCGCTTCACCACCGCCTGGAACCCCGCCGGCACCGCCACCGCGGCGCGCCGCCCCTCGTAGAGCGGGATGCTTTCCTCCCGCGCCCTGGCCTCCACCGCCTCGGCGACCTGGCCGATCGCGGGCGCCACCGCCGCCAGCACGCCGACGACACCTGATACCGCCCCGCCCCACGCCAGGATTCCCGCCGCCGCTCGAAATAGCCGCTTCATGCCGGTGAAAGACTCGCGCCGCGGGAAATCGTTGCGTGCGGTCCGGTCTCAGCGCGCGGGTTTCACGCCGCTCGCCAACAGCGTCTCGAAGAACGGCTCCGCCGTCTCCTTCGCCACCGCCGTGACCTCGACCTTGGCGAAGCCCGCTTTCTTCAGAAAACCGTGCAACGCGCTCTCGCGGAACCCCAGCCAGACATCCGCATACAGCTCGCGCGCCTTTTCGAAGGTGTGCTCGTTGAGATCCAGCACCAGCACCTGGCCGCCGGGCCGCAGAATCCGGAACGCCTCGTCGACCGCCGCCTGCGGGTGCTGCGCGTGGTGCAGCGCCTGGCTGAGGATCGCCAGGTCCACCGACCGCTCCGGCAACGGCACGTTCTCGATGTCGCCGAGTTTGTAGGCGAGATTCGCGAGACCGTTTTTCCGCGCCAGCTCCGAGCCGACCTCCACCATCCGCGGCGAATTGTCGATGCACCACACCTGCCGTGCCCGGTGCGCCAGCAACTGCGACACCAGGCCTTCGCCCGCCCCGAGGTCCGCGATGTCGATCGCCGGCGTCAGCCGAAGCGCGAGGTGCCCGATCGCCTCCCAGGATCGGCCGGGACAGTAGTTTTTCCCGAGCCGGCCCGCGATCAGGTTGAAATACTGCTCCTGCGTCCGCCGCCGCTTTTGCAGGATGCGATCCAGATTCTCCCGGTCCTCCGTCATGACCGGCAGTTCGGCCACGGAATCGATCGCCGCCTTCGCCAGGGCCAGCGTGCGCGCCGGCAGGTTCTGCCGCAGCGAATAGAACGCGTTCTTCCCCTCGCGCCGATCGCTCACGAGGTTCACCGTCCGCAGCAAGCCGAGCTGCGACGAGATGCGCGACTGGCCCATCCCGAGGATCTCCTGCAGCTCCGCGACCGACAATTCCTCGCGCATCAGCAGCGCCAGCAAGCGGAGGCGCGTCGGGTCCGACAAGGTCTTGAGGATGTCCCAGGAGGCGTTCACGCGCCGGGACGCTGGGCGGTGCCGGGCGGCTTGGCAACACGCCGCGCACCCCTCACCGCCGCAACGTCGCCAGCAGCCAGAGACCGAAAATCACCACGACCGCGCCGGCCGCTTGGTTGATCCGGTGCAGGAGCGCCGGGCGCAGCCGGTCCCGCAGTCCGCCCGCGATCTGGCTGAGAATCAGCCACCACAACGTCGATCCGGTGAAGACACCGGCCACCAGGAAGAAGGCCGCGCCCCGGGCCGTGTCGGCCTGCATGGAGAGGCCGGCAAACGCGCCCAGAAAGGCCACGATCGTCATCGGGTTCAGAGCGGTCAGCACAAACGTGGAGCCGAAGGCGGCGGCCAGATTCGGCGCCGGGGCGGCGGCGGCGGGCATGACGGTCGCCGTGCCGCGCATGATGCGCCAACCCAGGCAGCCGAGAAACACTCCGCCCGCCCCCTGAAACCACAGGCGGTGGCCGAGCATGAATTCCGTGACGGCGGTCAGGCCCAACGCGGCGACCAGACCGTAGAGCGTATCCGCCGCGGCGGCGCCGAGGCCGGAAACGAATCCCGCCATCCGGCCGTGCGTGACCGCCCGTCGGATACACAGCAGCCCGATCGGCCCGACCGGCGCCGCGATCGAGAATCCGAGCACCGTGCCATGGAAAAACGACTGCATCCCGCGCCGGAATGGCCGCCGCCGGCGCCGACCGCAAGCCGCGTCGCCGGGCTTCGCGCCGCGCAAATTGCGGCCGCAAAAAAGGCGGGCCAGGCAGGCCCGCCTTCACCAGGCGCCATCGGTCGCCGCGGCGGGCGAATCCGCCGTGCGCCTTCAGCCGGCGAGGCTGTCGACGTAGCGGGCGATCGACACGACGGTGTAGTTGTCTTCCGTCGCGCCCGATTTCACCGTCGCCACTTCGCCGGCCTTCTTGCCGAGCAGCGCGGCGCCGAGCGCGGTCTTGTAGGAGATGATGTTCTTGTCGGGATCGCCGTCCCACGCGCCGAGGATCGTGTAGGTCGTCGTCGTGCCGGTGGCCCCGTTCTTGACGGTGACGATCGTGCCGATGCCGACCTGATCCGTGTTGGCGTCCTTGAAGTCGGTCACCCGGGCGCGCCCGAGATCGCGCTCGAGCAGGGTCTTCTGCGCCATGAGGACCTGCTGGTCCTGCTTGGCCATCTTGTATTCGGAATTCTCCTTCAGATCGCCGTGCTCGCGGGCGGTGGCGATCGCGGCTTTGTTCTCCGGGATCTTCTCGCTCTTGATCGTCTCGTATTCCTGGACCTTGCGGTCGTAGCTTTCGCGGGAGACGAGCAGCTGCTCTTCCTTGCTTTCGGCGTCGGCGGCGACGAGCGACTGGATCTTGGGGAAGATCTTGATGAAGCGGGCGAGCAGCGACTTTTTCGTCAGCTCCTCGAAGCCCTGGTTCAGCATCAGCGTGTTCGCGAGATCACGGGCGGTCTCGGGATCGGCGGTCGAAAGCAGGTCGGGAATCAGATCGACGTCTTCGCTGAGAATATCGGCGAGCGGAATGCGGCGCGCGCTGGAGGCCTGCAGCGCCTCGTAGTCGATCGCGAAGAAGATCGCGCCGAGCAGACGGGGCGAAATCAGGTCGTTGAGCAGCTTGGCGAATTTCTTCGAGTGGCGGTTCTTGACGATCCAGAGCAGCACCGGCGCGCGCAGGTTCTGCTCCGTCTGCCAGCGGCGCAGCGTGGCCGCGAGCTCGTCGGCATGGTCGTGCTCGACCAGGAAGTTGATGCACTCCGTCGTGAACTTGCCCTGCGAGGTCTTGAGCAGCGTGAAGAGCAGGTCGCGCGCTTCGATCGGATGCGTCTCCTGGATCAGCTCGAGGAAACGCGACTGGAACTGCACCGGGATCTTTTCCGCGATGGCCGGCAAGTCGCGGACATTGGCGATGATCGCCGCCTGCGACGGCTCGAACGCGACCTCCTGGCCGAGGGCCTTGGCGAGGTCGTCGCGGACGGCCGCGCCGTAGAGGCGCTCCGAGGCGTCCAGCTGGTTGGAATCCTTGACCGCATCGGCCAGCCCCTTGAGCACGGCGCTCAAGTCGGCCTTCACGTCCTTCTTGCCCACGGCATCCATCAGTTCCTCGGCGAGCTGGATGCGGCGGCGGGCAGAACGGGTGCCGTTGAACTGTTCGACGATCTCGTCTTCGGCGGAGACGGGGGTCTCGCGCACGACGTAGCACTCGGTCTTCTTCTCCGGGACCGCGATGCGCGGGTCCTTGGCGATGAGTTTCTTGGCGGCGGACCACCATTTCTTGAACTTTTCCTCCCCGATCACCTGCGCGAGCGTGATCTCGAGCTCGATCGCGGTGGCGGCGTGGTTCGGGTAGGCCTGCAGGGCTTCGACGACGAGTTGGGCGGGATTCTCCGCGATGAGCTCGGCGATCTTCTTCGTATCCGTCTCCTTGCGCACCAGCAGGTGGCTAGCCGGGAGGACGTCCATGGTCGTGATGCAGAAGGCCGGGTCCATCGCGTGGCCTTTCTTCTCCTTGAAATCGATCACGAGCCGCTGGGCCGCTTCGTCGTATTTCTTGATCTGCCCGAATCCCCAGCTGCGGTGGACCACGTAGGCTCCCGGCTCCATCGCCTCCAACTTCGGCTTGGCCGCCTTGAGCGACGGCGATTTGGCGATGAGCGCGGAGACAGCTTCGGAATTCATGATTGCGTGTGAAAGGGCCTGAACGGGAGAGTTGAGCGGACAATGTCCAACCTTGTCAAACCGAGTGTCGTGTCGCCGGGTTCCGCCGGCTCCTGGGAATCCGCCGCCCGCCTGCTGGCGCGCTGGCTCGATCAGCGCGAACGGATCGACGCGCTGCTCGATTCGCTGCCCCGCACCCTGGCCGGCCCGGACCGGGCCCGGTGCCAGCATCTCGTCCTCGGCGTCGTCCGCCACGCCGGCCGGATCGAGGCCGCGGTAAATCGCCTCGTCGCCCACCCGCCCCGGTTTTCCACCCGGGCCGTGCTCTACATCGCCGGCTTCGAACTCATCGAGGCGGCCCAGGACCGGGACGACGGCCGCGTGGCCAAGATCGTGCATCACGCCGTCGACCGCACGAAGTCCCTCGCCAGCCCCGCCGAAGCCCGCCTGGTCAACGCGGTCGTCCGCAAGCTTGCGCCCGTCATGGCCGGCCCGGCCCCGGCCCTCAACGTCAGCCCCGACGAGCTCGGAGAATATTTTTCCCACCCGGCGTGGCTGGTCCGGATGTGGCTTGCCCAATTCGGTCCCGAGTCGACCCGCGCCCTGCTCGAGTGGAACCAGCGCCCGGCACCGGTTCATGCCCGCTGGCGGGCCGACCCCGCCGTGCAACCGCCCCCCGATTTCCTCGCTCCCACCGCCTGGGCCGGCACCTATGAGGTCCGTTCGGGCCATTGGACGGCCGTGGAACCGCTGCTCAAGGCCGGCACCCTCTACCTTCAGGATCCGTCGACCCGCTTCCCCGTCGAGCTGCTGGCGCCCCGGGCCGGCGAATCGGTCCTCGACCTCTGCGCCGCGCCCGGCGGCAAGAGCCTGCTCATCGCCGATACGATGAAGACCGGCCGGCTCGTCGCGGTCGACCTGCCGACCGCCCGCATCGACCGCTTGAAAGAAAACCTGTCGCGGACCGAGGGCCTCGAGGTCGCCCTCGTCCAGGGCGACCTGCTGGAAAACCTCTCGATGGTGTTGCGGGAGCATCGCCTGCCCGACGCCTACGATGCCGTGCTGATCGATGTCCCCTGCTCCAACACCGGCGTCATGCGGCACCGGGTCGACGTGAAATGGCGGCTCCAACCCGGCGACTTCAAGAAGCATCCCCAACAGCAGCTCTCGCTGCTGCATGCCGCCGCCCGCCTCGTGCGTCCCGGCGGTCGCCTCGTCTATTCGACCTGCAGCATCGATGCCGCCGAAAACGAGCAGGTCGTCCGCGCCTTTCTCGCCGGCAAAGCGGGCGGGCCCTTCGAACTCCGCCGCACCCAGCTCAGCTATCCCTGGAAAGAGGGACACGACGGCGCGGGCGCATTTCTCCTGGTCAAAACCGGCGAATAAGCGCGCCCCGGGGCCCGGCCCGGCACGGGGACCCGCGTGCGCCCCGGGTCGCGGAAACGTCCCCGCCATCGACCGGCTGCAGCGCGCCCGGCGACCGCGATCGGACGGCTCCGCCGCGCCCCTCATCAGGGCAGCAGCGCGAAGACCCGCACGCGTTTCTCGGTCTCCGCCGTGCCCTGGAGAAAGGTGAGCGGGATCTCCTCCGCGCCTGCCACCAGCTCCTCGTAGCGCCGGAGGTCCCATTTCGCCACCGGCTCGCCGGCAATCCGGATCACGAGATCGCCCCGTTCCACGCCCGCCTCCGCCGCGGGCGAGCCCGGCACCACGCCCGCCACCCGCCAATAGGCCGGCGTCTTGGTGAAACTCACCCCGGACGAGCGCACCGGCCCCGTCGCGATCGGCGCGCGCGACTCGCGGTAAATCGTCAGGCGGTCCTTCTCCTGGTCGAAGGTCACCGCGAAATGCCGCAACGCTCCGCCGCCGATCGCCGCCAATTCCTCCGTGAAATCGACCACCGGCTCCGCAAATGCGTAATTGCCCACCGTGATCGCGTCCGCCAGCCGCCCGAGCCGCTGCGTGCGTTCCCCCGCGAGGTTCCCCACCGTCGCCCCGGTGACGGGGCCCGCGGCAAAACGCGGGGAAAAGCCGACCGGGTTGAGGCTGAAGGCGGCGTCGCTGCCCGAGTCGACCAGCGCGATCAACGAGCGCTCCCCGACCTTGAGCGTGATGAGCGGCGTCTTCCGCGCGTCGTCGAACGGGATCACCGTGCCCGGCAGCGGCGGCGCCGTCCGCGCCGGCTGCAGCACCACCCGGCTGCCCGGGTAATCCAGCGTCAGCAGCGTCTCGCGGAACAACGGAAACCCGAGCACGCCGTCGATCTTCACCCCGAAGTGGGCCGAGAGCGCCGCGCAGTCGTGCAGCACGACATCGAGCTCCGCAAACCGCACTCCGCCGAGCTCGAGCCGGCGCAGCGTCGCCCGCGGCAGCTCCAGCACCCGGCCGTCCGCGCCCCGCACCCGCACCGGCTCCGCCCAGGCCGGCGGCAGGTCGCGCCCCGGATAGCGCCGCGCCAGCGCCGGGGTCACCAGCGTCACCGACGAGCCGGTATCGATCAAAAACCGATACGGTCCCGCGCGATCCCACTTCGCCTCGACCACGAGATGGTTGCCGAGCAGGCGCGCCGGCAGCGTCACCAACGGCGCCGAAAAACTCGTCTGTCCCGCCTGCGCCGGTTGCCGCGTCGCCGTGCCGGTCGAACAGCCGGACCATCCCAGGACGGCGCAGGCGACGAGCAGCAGCGGCAGTTTTTTCATTTCGACGGTTTGGGCAGCGACCGGCCCAGGAGCAGCGCGGTTCCGGCCAGGATCGCGCCTATGACAAACACCGAGAGCGAACCCCAGGCCCAGAAAACGATGCCGGCCAGCAGCGGCGTGAACGCCCGCGACAACGAGCCCAGCGACCGGAAAACACCGAGCACCCGGCCCTGCTCGGCCGCGGACGCGTAGAGCGAGATCAGGCCGGTCGACGCCGGGTTCACCAGACTCGAACCGAAGACCAGCAGGCCCACGCCGAGGTAGAGCTGCCACGGCGCCGCCGCCAGGCCGACGATGGCAAAGCCCCCGATCGCCACGCCGAGCCCGAGCATGAGCACGCGCACCTCGTCGACGGATTTGAGCATCTTGCGCACGATGTAGCCCTGGGTGACGATGGCGCACAGCCCGAGAAAACCGAGCAACATGCCGTTTTCCTTCGCGGTGTAGGCAAACCGTTGGGTCGCCAGAAACGTCAGCGTCGCCTCCATCGCCACGAACGCCACCGAGAAGACGAACGCCACGAGGTTGATCCGCCGCACCGCCGGGTTCTCCATGCCGAGGATGGCCGCCAGCGGATTGCGCAACCGGGGTTCCCGCGCCTCCGCCCGCGCCTCGGGTGTCAGCGTCTCCCGGAACTTCCGCGAGATCCACACGAGGTTCACGAGACAGAGCACCAGCGCCACCAGCGCCGGCATCGAAAAGGGGTTCACGCCGAGGCTCTGCAGCGCGGGGAATCTCGCCGCGAGGTCCACCTGCACCGACAGCGCCCCGAGCATCGGCCCGGTCACCAGTCCCAGCCCGAACGCCGCGCCGACCAGCCCCATCGCCTTCGACCGTTCCTCGCGGGTGGTCACATCCGCCACCGCCGCGGTCGCAACCGACAGGTTGCCGCTGAACGCCCCGCTCACGACCCGGGAAAGAAGAAACACCCAGAATGATCCGCTCAGGAACCACAGCAGATAGCCCAGCCCGGTTCCCGCCACGGTGAAGAGCAGCACGCCGCGCCGCCCCCGTCGGTCGCTCAGCGAGCCCCAGAACGGCGCGAACACGAACTGCAAAATCGAAAAAACCGACGCCACCACGCCGCCGAACAACACCGGCACATAATTTTCGATGCCGAACCCCTGCGCCAGCGCCTGCGTCTGCCCCAGCACCCAGCCGAGCACACCGCTTCCGCCTTCCAGCTTGAGATAGTATCCGAGCAGGTCCGGCCCCAGGGGGAAACCGATCGAGAAACCGACGAGATCGATGTAGAGAGTGAGGAAAATGACGCCGAGCGAGAGCGGACGCGGTTTCCGGGGAGCGGGCTGGGTTTCGGCGGAAGACACAGGAGAACGGGACACAAAAGACACTCCCCCGCGTCACGCCAAGGCGCAAACCGCCGGTCGCACCGGGATCGCCCCGAATCGGCCGCGTCCCCGTGCGTGTCCGGTCCCGATGTTCCGGCCGCCCGCATATCCGGCCGCGTCGGCGGGAAATTTTTTTCAACCGCCGGCGCCGGTGTGCCGATAATTGTCCTACCCCTGAACCGTCAGCACCCCATGAACTCATTTTTCTCGTTCTCCTCGTCCCCGTCCCCGGACCGCCCCGCCGCACCGACCGGCGCGGCCGAGCCGGCGCCCGGCCCTCGCCTCACGCCCGACCCGGCCCGCGTGTTCCGCGCCCCGGCGCTGCCTGTCTTCCAGCCGTGGTGGCAGGAGGTGCCGTTCAGCGCGCACCTCGGCCCGCGCATCCGGGAACACGTCTGAGGCCGGAAATACTTTCGGTCCCCGCGGCACTTTCGCCGCCGTCCGCGGTCTCCCGGTAGACACGCCATGCCGATTCCCACCGTCCCGCCTTCCGCCCGCCTCGAAGCCCACGCGACCGCCTTGGTGCGGTCCGTCGGCCCGCAGGATGTGGACGTGCTTTGGGGCCGGCCGATCTTCAAAGCGCCGCCGCTCGAGTTCACCCCGCGGCCGCTCGACTTGGCCGCGGCGGTGGCCGTCTCCGGCGGCGCCGCGACCCGCGCGGCGTGCTGATCGGGTCGACGCACCGGCGGCCGCGAATACCGCCGCCGTAAGTATTTCCACGCCGTCCGGGCGCTCGCTTCGGGAGTGGAAACGCCCACGCTTTTCGGCCGTTCGTCTATGTCCGAACCCGTGTCGCCTCCCTCGCCCGCGCTCTCGGCGCCCCCCGCCTCCCCGGTCGCGCCGGAGCGGGAACGTTCGATCGAGGCCCACACCCGCGTGGAGTTGGTGCGCATGGCGTTTCGCGAACTCGCGAGCGGGACGGTGGCCAGCGCGATCACGGCCGCTGCGTTCGCCGTCATGATCGGCTCGGCGCCCGGTGCCCAGATTCCTGTGATCGGCGCCTGGCTCGCCGTCATCGGCGTCGCCTCGCTGTATCGGGTCCGGCTCGCCGGTGAATTCAACCGGAGCGAACCCAAGGACCAGGAAAGCCCCCGCTGGGGTCTCAAATTTGTCATCGGCACGACCGTCACGGGCCTGGCCTGGGGCGTCTCCGCGTGGATCTTTCCGACCTTCGAGCCCGGCAACTCCCTCGGGATCGTCCACGCCCTGATGCTCGCCGGCATCGCCACGGGCTCGACACGCCTGCTCCTGCCGATGCGGAAGGGCAGTATCATTTACCTGATCGCGATCATGGGGCCGCTCGCCCTGCGGTTCGCCGCCCACGGCGATATTCCCGGGGTGATGTTCGCCCTCTGCGTCGCGGTCTTCGTCGCCTACCTGATCTCGGCGACGCTGCGCAACCACCACACCCTGTCCGACGCGATGGTGCAGCGCTTCGAGCGCGAAGCGATCGCCGCCGAACTCCGCGCCGAGGCCGTCCGCCACGAATCCCGCGAGAACGAGCTGCGCGAGGCCCGCGAACGCGCCGAGACCGCCAGCAAAGCCAAGGGCGAGTTCCTCGCCACCATCTCCCACGAAATCCGCACCCCGATGAACGGCGTGCTCGGCATGCTGCGCATTGTCCGCGACACCCAGCTTTCCGCCGAACAACGCGGCTACGTCAAGACCGCCTCCGACAGCGCCGAGGCGCTCCTGCTGCTGCTGAACGACGTGCTCGATTTCTCCAAAATCGAGGCGGGCCGGCTCGAGCTCGAACACGCCCCGTTTCCGCCGGCCACCATGGCCCGGGCCGTCAGCGACCTGCTCCACGCCCGCGCCCGCGACAAGGGCCTGACCTTCGAGCTCCAGCTGGCCGACAACCTCCCCGGCGCGATCGTCGGCGACGCCACCCGCCTCCGCCAGATTCTCGTCAACCTCATCGGCAACGCCATCAAGTTCACCGAGAAGGGCCGCGTCGAATTGCGCGTCTCCTGCGTCGACCGGAGCACCGACCGCGCGGTCATGCATTTCACCGTCGCCGACACCGGCATCGGGATCGACTCCGCCGCGCTCGAACGGCTGTTCAAACCGTTCACCCAGGCCGACAACTCGATGAGCCGGCGCTACGGCGGCACCGGCCTCGGCCTCGCCATCTCGATGCGCCTCGCCCAGGCCATGGGCGGCGCCCTGCAGGTCCAGAGCACGCTGAACCAGGGCACGACCTTCCGCCTGATCCTGCCCTGCAAGCTGCCCGAAGTCACCGTCGCGCCCGCCCGCACGGACGAAGCCCCGCGCTTCGTCACGCCCAAGCTCAGCGGCCGCGTGCTCGTCGTCGAGGACGACCTCGTCAACCAGCAGGTCATCGACCTCTTCCTCAAGAAACTGCAGGTCACGATCAAGTTTGCCGCCGACGGCGAGGCCGCGATCACCGCCGCCACCACCGAGGCCTTCGATCTTGTCCTCATGGATTGCCAGCTGCCGGGCATCGACGGCCTCGAGGCCACCCGCCGCATCCGGCAGAAACTGGACGGCAAACCGCTGCCGATCATTGCGCTCACCGCCAACGCCAGCACCCACGTGCGGGAGGCCTGCCTCGCCGCCGGCATGAACGACTTCCTCACGAAGCCCGTGCGCTTCGAACTGCTCGCCGGCGTGCTCCAGCGCAATCTGCCCGCTCCCGCGACGCCCTAGCCGGCCGCCCGCCGTCGATTCGGCCGGGCCCGCCGCGGCCGCGGCTCACACCGCGGGCTCGATCCACTCGACCCGCGCTCCGCCGCCCGGAGCCTGCGCCAGGGCACCGGCCAGGTGGTGCAGCGCCGCCTCCGCCTCGGTGTCGAACTGCCACGGCGGATTTACCACCAGGAGACCGCAGCCCTTCAGCTTGATCGGCGCGGCCTCACCGGCCACCCCGAGCTCCGCCGCCAGCGCCGGAGGCGGACGCAGCCGCCGCACTTCCGCGAAAAAGTCGTCCACCCGCGCGCGCCCCGTGAGCGGATACCACACCGCGAACACCCCGCTCGGAAACCGCCGCAGTCCCTCCGCGAGGGCGCCCGCGATCCGCGAAAACTCGTCCTGCGCCTCGAACGGCGGATCGATCAGCACCAGCGCGCGCCGCTCCGGCGGCGGCAACGCCGCGCGCAGCGCCCCGTAGCCGTCCCCCTCCTGCACCGTCGTGCGCGCGGCGCCGGCGAAGTCCGCCCGCAGCGCGCCGCATTCGGCGGGATGTTTCTCCCAGAGCGACAGGCGGTCCGCCGGCCGCGCCAGCATCCGCACCAGCCGGGGCGATCCCGGATAGAACCGCGGCGTATCCGCAAGGTTGCCCGCCTCGCGGTCGAAGCTGCGCACCAACGCGAGGTAGTCGCCGATGCTTTCCGGCACGGCGGCCGTCGCGCGGCCGCCGCCGGCCCACAGCCGGCCGATCCCCGCCGGCCACTCCGGCACGCGGGCGAGCGTGTCGCCGCTGCCCGCGAGCTCCAGGTCGTAGCGGCCGCGTCCCGCATGCGTGTCGACGTAGACGAAGCCTTTTTCCTTCCGCTGCAGCGCGCGCACCAGCCGCACCAGCAGGGCGTGCTTCATCACGTCGGCGAAATTGCCGGCGTGGTAGTGGTGGCGGTAGTTCATCGCGGGGGGCCCGCGGGCTCAGTCCACGGCGATCTTCACCACCGTCTTCCGCACCACCGCGGCCTCGGCCCCGCGCCGGAGCGACGGCATGTGCACGTCGGCCGGAAAAAACACCGCGGCCTCCCCGGCCAGCACGACCAGCCGCGCCGCGTCCGGCGTATCCTGATACGTCACGAGGTCGCGCTCGGGGTTGAACGGATCCTTCACCGCGATGCGGGCCGCGTCCACCAGCTCCATGGTTTCCTCGCCCTCGACGACCACCTGCAGGTCGATGTTGCGGCGGTGCGACTCGAAGAAACCGTCCGGCCGCGTCTTCGTGGCGTAGACCTGCTCGATCGCGAACACCCCCGCGGCCACTTCCACCCGGCACGACCCGCCGACGGGCAGCGCCCGCAGCCGGGCCCGCGCCGGCGAGTCCGGCTTCAGCAGGTCGTCCACGTAGGCGAGCGCCGCGGCGAACTTTTCGTTTTTCGGCGCTTGCGCGCGCACGGTGGCGTAGGATCCGACGATGGCCATCGCGCGAATCCACCGGCCGCCGCACCGCGAGGCAAGCAGCGAAACGGACCGCCGCGCACGCCCGTTCAGCGGCGCTTTTCCGTGAGCGGCAGCATCACGCCCCGGCGGAAAAGGGTCACCTGGGCGGTGCTCGAGGACACGACGATCGAGATGCAGTTCGCCGCCACGCTGATCGCCGCGGCCGCCGCGTGCCGCGTGCCCAGCCCGCTGGGCAGCACGTGCGTGGAATCCGTGGCCTGCAGCAGGCTGCCGGCCGACTCGACCACGCCGTCGCCGCGGATGATGAACGCGCCGTCGATCGACGAGAACTCCTTCACCGTCTCGTCCATGAAGGGGTTGAGGATGTTGCGGTCCTCCTCCTTGTAACCGTAAAACGGATTCAGCACGAGCGGCTTGGAGATCGAGCTCACCTTCTCGTCGTCGCCCACCACGAAGAGACAGCCGACCGGGCGGCCCTCGCGACCCTCGACCGCCAGCTCCGTCGCGACCGCGATCACGCGCTCCAGCACCTCGGGTTTCACGTCCGCCGGCAGCAGGTCGGCCGTCGAGCCCGTGAGCAGCGTCTGGAATTCGCGCTCGATGTCCACGACCACCAGGGTGTCGAACTGGTTGCTGCCCGTGATGCCGCCGATGCAGCAGATGCGGTCGGTGAACTTCAAGATGCCGCGCGTCAACGCCACCAGCATCGCGCTGCGCAGCTGCGCCAGCCGCTGGTTGGAGAAGGACCGCACCTGGATCGTCTCCGTGAACGCCCGGTCGTCGTCGTCGCCGAGTTCGAGGGCCGTCCGCGTGACGAGGATCGTCTTCAGGCTGGAGCGCAGCACGCCGGGCTGGAGTCCGCCGATGAAAGTATCGCCGAAAATCACGATCGCGTTGCACGCCGCGCCCGAGGCGATGCGCTCGGCCTGGCGGAACATCAGCCGGTTGACGCGGTTTTGCTGCGCCTCGACGGCCCGCAACCCGCCGAAGCCGCCCACCATGCGCTCGTAGAGGGCGTCGAGATCGGGCGCGTTGACGAGGGTGTCGACCAGCTCCTGGTCCTTCACCTGCCGCGCGATCGACGCGAGCACCTGCAGGTAATCGCGGGCGTTTTCGCCGGCGATGAGCATCACGATCAGATGCACCCGCTCGTCGGCGAGCGCGCCGTCGTGCCGGATGCCCACCCGGCTGCGGCCGATCGCCAGGATGTAGCGCCGCGACATCTTCATGCGCACGTGCGGCAGCGCGACGCCGAAACCCAGATAGGTCGTCATCGTGCTCTCGCGCGCCAGCAGGCCTTTCAGCAGCGATTCCGGCTTCAGGTCCGGAAATTTCTCGACGCACACCCCCAGCAATTCCTGCAGCGCGCCTTCCAGATCCAGGCTGGTCAGATCCACGATGCGCGAGCGGGCGATGATCTTGTCGAGTCGCATGGGCTAGAGGTGGGGGTTCCCGCCGGGCGGCCGCCGGGTCGGTCCGGTTTGCCCCGGGGCCGGCGCCGGTCGGGCCTGGGGAAGCGTCGGGTGAATCGGGGCGGCGGGCGCCGGAGGGCAGGGGCGGCGGACTCGGCTCACTTCTCCCACTGCAGCGCGCCTTTTTTCACCTCGTAGATCAGGCCGAGGATCAGCACGCCGATGAAGAAGAAGATCGGGCCGAGGATCGCGATGTTGTTGGCGAGAAACTCGCGGTAGATAAACGTCCACGGGATCAGGATCACGACCTCGAGGTCGAAGAGCATGAACAGCAGCGCCGTCAGGTAGAACTTCACCGAGAAGCGCGTGTGGATCACGCCCTCGGCCGGCACGCCGCATTCGTAGGCGCTGTCCTTGATCTTGTTCGGCTTGAAACGCTGGCCGAAAAAATGGCTCGCGGCGATCACGCCGCCGGTGATGGCGGCCGCGAGCACGGCTTGGATGAGAAACGGCAGATACGCGGAGGCGGTCATGCGAAAGGTCGCCTGCACGTTGGCGGCACCCGGTCACCGGTCGCAAGCGGGAACTGCGCCGCGCCCGGCCCGCTGGAGCGGTCCCGCGCGGGTCCATGCCCAGTGCCCCGGGCCACCCCCGTCGGGGCCCGTCACTCGACCGGGACGATCTTGGCCAGCTTGGTCTTGGTCGACCCGACGCCGAGGGTCTCCGCGAACTCGAGCGTGCGGATCTCCTCGTCCACCGGTTCGAAGCCCTGCTTCTTGCGGTGGCTGTTGATGCGGTCCCGGGCGAGGGAGTCCATCATCACCGGGTCGTTGCTCAGCCAGAGCAGCGGCTCGGACACGGTGTAGAGCGAGTTGAAGAACGGGCCGCCGATGAACTGGTAGTGCTGCAGGCTCGCCAGCGTGAACATCCACGTCTGGCGCAGTTCGGGGATCGCGCTCATCTCGGCCACGGCCGCGGGGGCGTTGGCCGGCGAGCGGAAGAAGCGCGCGGTGTTGGAGGCATTCCACAGCGTGGCGTTCACCAGCGCCCCGTTGATGCCGAGGGTCGGGTGATCGCTGTAGACCGGCAGGTTGATCCAGAAATCGGCGTCGAGAAACAGCGGCGTCGCGAGGAAGCTCTTGCGATCCTGGTCCTTGGTGGTGTCGGGCGATACCCCCTTGGTCTGTTCCTGGGCGAAAATCGGATCGAAACGCTGCGGCAGCGGCGAATCGTAAAACCAGACCGGGTCGTAATAGCGGCCCGACTCCAGCACGTAGACCGGGTTGCCGTAGAACGGGGTCGATCCGGAAACCAACGACGGCAGGTAACCCGTCATGCGGAGGCGCAGGGCGTTCAGGCCGACGAGGAAAATGTCCGAATTCGCGAATCCGCGCCGGTGCAGGGCGTTGATCACCGCTTTCACCAGCGGCACCGGCGTGGCCAGGCCGGGGCCGGAATCGGCATAGATTTTCAATCCGACCTTTTTCTTCGCCCCCGGGACCAGTTTGCGCCCGGTGGTCTGCTCGAACACCGTGATCATCTTCTCGACCTGCGTGCCGTAGGTCGGCTCGTCGAAAGCCGCCAGCCGGCTTTGCCACACGGGTTCCTGCACGGGCTCGGGTTTGGCCGGCGCCTTGGCGGCGGTCGCCGCGAACGACGTGGCTGCGGCGAGACCGCAGGCGAGGAACAGGACGGAAAGCAGGCGCATGGAAGGTGAGTCGTCTCGCGGCGGTCGAAGTTTCCTCCAAAGGGCACGAACGGGGGGCCTCCGATCCGCGAAGGGCGCGGAACTTGACAGCGGGGTCGGCCGGTTGAAAGTGCATTCTTCGGCGAAGTTGGCGGCAGGCGCGCGGTCACAGTCGGCGGACGAACGGAGCATCGTCGTCCCACCACCGGATCGCGTCCGGGTCGCCGCCGCCGCCGCGCCCCTTCATGCCCGTCATCAAACCCACCTGCATCCGCGACCTGAAATTGCGGGTCAATCTGGCCGATGTCGTGGCGCGCATGGTGACCTTGCGCAAAGCCGGCGGCACCCGCCTGAAGGGCCTGTGCCCGTTCCACAACGAGAAGACTCCGTCCTTCCACGTCGACCCCGACAAGGGCTTCTACAAGTGCTTCGGCTGCGGCAAGGCCGGCGACGCGATCACCTTCGTCCGCGACACGGAGCAGCTGAACTTCACGGAGGCGATCGAGGCCCTCGGCAAGCGCTTCGGCGTGCCGATCGAATACGAGGAGGGCAGCGGCGGCCCCAGCCGCGAGGAGCGGTCGCTGCGCCAGGAGATTTTCGACCTGCACGACGTCGCCGCCGACCATTTCTACCAGGCGTTCAAGGCGCGCGACGCGACCGGCGACTACTTCCGCGCCTACTGGACGGACAAGCGCCGTTTCACGCCCGAGCTCGCCGACGAATTCAAGATCGGCGCGGCCGACGAGCACGGGAGCGGCCTCGGCGCCGCCCTGCTCCGCCGGAAATTCTCCGAAGAGGCCCTGCGGCGCTGCGGGTTGTTTTTCATCTACGAGGATGCGCAGATCACCCTCGGCGCCCTGCGTCCGCGCTTCCGCGGGCGGCTGATGATTCCGATCCGCGACCACCAGGGTCGCGTGGTGGCGTTCACCGCCCGCCAGACCGAGCGCACCCCCGACGACGACCCGGCCAAGGAAGCCAAATACGTCAACTCGCCGGAGACGCCCATCTTCACCAAGGGAAATCTGCTCTTCAACCTTGACCGGGCCCGCACTGCCGTCGGCGAGGGCAACCCCTTCGTGCTCGTCGAGGGCCAGCTCGACGCCCTGCGCTGCTGGAGCGTCGGCCTCAAGACCGCCATCGCCCCCCAGGGCACGTCGATCACCGAGAGCCAGCTCGTGTTGCTCCGGCGCTACCACACCCAGGTCGAGTGCTTCTTCGACAGCGACGGTGCCGGCCAGAAAGCGTCGCTGCGGTTTCTTCCTCTCGCCCTGAAGGCCGGGCTCGAAGTGCGCTTCCTCACCCTCGCGGGCGCGGAGAAACTCGACCCCGATCTGCTCTTCCTTGAGCGGGGCCTCGACGGCTACGCCGCGGTGCGCGCCGATGCCCGCAGCGCGATGGCGTTCGCCTGCCGCGCCGCCCTCGCCGACCCGACCAAAGCCACGCCCGAGCAGAAGGCCCGCGCCGCCCAGACCGTCTACGAGGTGATCGCCGCCGCCGAGAGCGAGGTCGCCCGCAGTGCGTTCGTCGTCGAAGCCGCCGGCCTGCTCCGGCTGTCGCCGTTGGCCGCGGAGAAAGACTTCCGCACCTACCTTGGCCGGCTCCAACGCCAGGCCGCCGCCCGCCCGGCTCCGGCCGCACCCGGCCCCGTCCCCGAGTCCGAGACGGGGGAAGTCTCCCCCTTCGACGGCGACGAAGGCCCCCGCTCCGCCAACCCCAACACCCCCGAGCAGCATCTGCTCCTGCTCGTCCTGCACTTCGAAAATCTCGGCAAGCCGCTCAGCCACGCCCTGCACGCCGAGCAACCGTGGATCGATACCAGTCCCGGCCATACCGCGGGCATCTTGCTGAACCGCTTTCTCGCCGAGTTCGAACAGGATGCGTGGCCCGGCCGCGACCACCTCGAACCGCTGCTCGAGACCGAGGCCGAGCGCGCGCTGGTCGCCAACCTGCTGTTCGAAACCCCCGCGCTCGACGATCCCATCAAGGTGGCGCAGGAGGGTTTGAAGCAACTCCGCGCCCGGGCCGTGGAGCCCCGCCTGCGGCAAATAGAACTTGCTTTGGCCAACTCCGATACGGACATTGAATCTGACCCAATTTCACTCTTGAAAGAACGCTCCGACCTTCAACGTCTGCTCCGCGCGCCCATCGTGTTGGCCGCGGCCAGCTGAGCCAATTTGGCGCCAAGCGTCGATTCCGGCCGTTTTTCGTCCTATAGGTAGAGACCCTTTTCAACTCATGTCGCGCAAGCCCAAGTCCGCATCCGCCGATACCGCTCAGTCCGAGGCCGTCGAAGCCGCGCTCGCCAAAGCCACCCCCGCCGCCGAAGGCGCCCCGGGCGAAAACATCCCCGCCGGTGGTATCAACGACAAGATCCGGCACCTCATCCGTCTCTCGAAGGAGCAGGGCTATCTCACCTTCGACGACATCAACGAGGCGCTGCCCGAGTCCGTCGAAAACCAGGAGGAAATCGATAACGTCCTCTCGATCCTCCAGAATCTCGAAATCGAGATCCTCGAGCCGGACCAAGTCGAAGACTACAAGCAGCGCATGGAGGAGGCCGAGGAGGAGGAAAGCCGCTCGTCCCAGAACGACATCCTCGACGACCCGGTCCGCATGTATCTCAAGCAGATGGGCCAGGTCCCGCTGCTGACCCGCGAACAGGAAGTCGAGATTTCCAAGCGCATCGAGACCGCGGAGCTCAAGGCGCAGGAGGCCCTGTTCCAGGCCTCCGCCATCGGCGCCTACATCGGCGGCCTCGGGCAGAAGCTGCTCAACCGCGAGGAGCGCTTCGACCGCGTCGTCATCGACAAGAAAATCGAGTCGCGCGAGGTCTACTTCAAGGGCCTCGAGAAACTGGTCGAGAACACTCTCGATTCCGAAAGCGGCGTCGCCGAGGCCTGGACCGAATACCAGCACGCCAAGGGCGAGGCCGAAAAGAAGAAGGTCCACGCCAAGTTCAAGAAGCGCGAAAACGTCCTGCGCTCCTTCTTCGGCAAGTTCTATTTCAAGCTGAAGGTCTACGAGGAATACCTCGAAGGCCTCAAACCCGTGCTCGAGGAAATCGATACGCTCCACCAGCAGCTCGAGCGCGCCAAACACCCGAAGACGAAGAAGGACGCCGCGATCGACACCAAGGTGGTCAACGCCCGGCTCAAGCAGATCGAAGTCCAGCAGCGCATCCCGGCGCCCGAACTCATCGCCGTGGTGAACCAGACGATGGTGCACGTGCGCGAGGCCCACAAAGCCAAGACCGAGATGGTCGAGGCCAACCTGCGTCTCGTCATCTCCATCGCCAAGAAATACACCAACCGCGGCCTCTCCTTCCTCGACCTCATCCAGGAGGGCAACATGGGCCTCATGAAGGCCGTCGAGAAGTTCGAGTATCGCCGGGGCTACAAGTTCTCCACCTACGCCACCTGGTGGATTCGCCAGGCCATCACCCGCTCGATCGCCGACCAAGCCCGCACCATCCGCATCCCGGTGCACATGATCGAGACCTTGAACAAGGTCATGCAGGTGCAGAAGCAGCTCCTGCAGGAATACGGTCACGAGCCCACGCCCGAGGAGGTCGCCGACGAGATGAACCTGCCGGTCGAGCGCGTGCAGCAGATCATGAAGATGGCGCAGCAGCCCATCTCGCTCCAGTCCCCGGTCGGCGACGGCGACGACACCAGCTTCGGCGACTTCATCGAGGACAAGAGCGCCGAGAATCCCTACGACATGACGGCCTACTCGCTCCTCCGCGAGAAGATCATCGACGTGCTCGACACCCTCACCGAACGCGAGCGCCGCGTGCTCTCCCTGCGCTTCGGTCTCGTCGACGGCTACAGCCGCACCCTCGAGGAGGTCGGCAAGCAGTTCAAGGTCACCCGCGAGCGCATCCGCCAGATCGAGGCCAAGGCCCTGCGCAAGATGCGCCATCCGACGCGCATCCGGCAGCTGCACGGTTTCTTCGACGCCGAGCAGATCGACAACGCGCAGAATCTCATGAAGGTCGCCGCCACCGCGCGTCCGCCCGGCAGCCCCGGCGCCGGCCCCGGCGGCCCCCTCGGCGGCTTGGGTGGTCTCGGCGGGATGGGCAGCCCGCTCTCGCACGGCGGACCGCTAGGTTCCGGCAGTCTTCCCGGCGGCCTCGGCTTCCCGCTGCCCAAACTCTGACCGCACGGCGGGCATCGCCCCGCGCCGTATGAAAATCACCGCTGCGTCCTCCGCGTCGCTCGCGGTGATTTTTCTTTTCGCCGGGTGTCGCCACCGCTTCGCGCGGCCGGCGAACCCGCCGCCCGCCGCCTCCGCCACACCGGCCGCCCCGCCGGCGCCGCCCGCGGCGACCGTCGACACCGGGCTCGCCCCGAGCCCGCGCCTGATCGTCGGCCGGATCACCGCGGTCGACGCCGACCGCGGCTTCGCTTTCGTCGAGCTCGCGAGCGAGGCGCCCGCCGTCGCGCTCATCCCGGACACCGAGTTGCTGGCCCGCACGCCGGACCTGCGGGAAACCGCCCGCCTGCGCGCGTCCCGTTACCTCCGCAGCCGACTGCTCGGGACCACCGTCGCCCGGGGCCGACCGCAGATCGGCGACGAGGTCGTGTGGCTCGCGCCGTGATGCGGCCGCTTTCCCGCTTTACAGACCGGTCGACCGGCCTACGTTGCACCGCACTATGGCAACGTCCTCCGCATTCTTCGCGGGATTCATGGGCATGGGCCCCACCGAACTGATCGTCATTCTGGTCATTTTGCTCGTCCTTTTCGGCGGTGCGAAGCTGCCCAGCCTCGCGAAGGGGATCGGCCAATCGATCAAGGAATTCAAGAAGGCGTCCAAAGAAGAATCCGAAGAGGAAAAACGCGCCGAGCCGGCCAAGCCGGCCGCCATCGCTGCGCCCGCCGCCGCCCCGGCTGCGCCCGAGTCCGGTTCGACGCCGAAACCCTCGGCCTGATCGCCCGCTCCCGGGCCTAGCTCTCCCCGCGCGCCGGATCCGGCGCGCTTTTTTTTGCCCTCACGCGCCGGTCGCCGACGCCGCCGGCGCCTCGTCCCCCGCACGCGCGCGCAGCCAGCGCTTGAACGCGGCGATCTGCACCGGCGTCGCCAGCACCAGGATTTCGTCCCCTCCCCGCAGCACCTCCTGCGCGCTCGGATTCAGGATCCTCAGGCCGCCGCGGTGCACCCCGGCCACTTGGACCCCGTGCTGCTGCGCCGGTGAAAGTTCACCGAGCGATTTGCCCGCGGCTGCACTCCAGGCCGGCACCGTCAGCGCTTCCATCCGCACCTCCTCGAACACCGAATCGCTGCTCGGCGCCCCCGACACGGCGCCGAGAAACGCTTTCCCCGCCTTCACCTGCTCGGTCGTGCCCATCAACAGCACCTTGTCGCGGGGATAGAGCACCGCATCCGGGGTCGGCAAAGGGATCATGAAGCCCTGCCGCTCGATACCGACCACGGAGCAACCGAACTTCGCCCGCAGCCCGAGTTCCGAGATCGGCTTGCCCTGGCAGTCGGCCAAATCCGGCAAGGTGCAGTCGACCATGTGCAGATTCCAGTCGCCGTGCGGCTGCAGCCACGGCGCCGTCGTCGCGGTCATTTTCGCGTCGCCGGTCTCGATCACGCTGAGGATCTCCACCTCCATCTCGCTGTGCCAGTAGATGAGTTTCCGGCGCAGCACGATCAGCGCGATCAACGCCACGCCCGCGGATACCAGCAGCAGCCACTTGGCCGTCCCTTCGGCCGGCAGAATCGCCGCCAGCCACAGATACAGGGCGGCGCCGAACCCGATCTTCAGGCCCGTCTCGATCAGCGGCTGCGCGCGTTTGGCCCGGGGATGCCGGCGCGTGGAGATCTCCGCATACACCATCGCCATCGCGGCGAGGTTGCGCCAGATCGCGACCACGGGCGCCAGCACCGCCAGCGTGAGCACGGTCCAGAAGATCAGCTGCAGCAGTTCCGGCGAGACCCGGCCGCCGCCCCAGTCCTGGACCAGCGCCAACAACTGGCCGGAAAAAACCACCAGCCCCGTCACGAACAGACCGCCCACGCTCACCTGCACGAGGCGCTTGCGGCTGAGCTGCCAGACCAGATTGCGCGCCCCTTGCTGCTGCATCTGCTCGAGCCAGCCGTGATAGGCCCGCAGCCAGTCCAGCACCCAACGGGGCACCCGCGCCACCACCGCCTCCGCCACCGGCTCGGACCGTCGGGTCAAAAACGGGGCCACAAGGGTCGTCACCAGCGAGACGCCGACCGCCAGCGGATAGAAACGCGCGGGCACCACCGCCGCCGCCACGCCCAGCTGGGCGATGATGAACGAAAACTCGCCGACCGGCGTCACCGTCAGCCCCGTGCGCAAGCCGTCCTTCAGCGGCGTGCCGATCAGCGCAAGCCCGCAGCCCACCGCCAGCGGCCGCGCCACCAGGGTGAACCCGCCCAGCACCGCGATCCAACCGGCCTCGCGCCCCAGGTCGCGCACGTCGATCTGCATCCCGATGGCCACGAAAAAAACCGCGCTGAACACATCCCGCATCCCTTCGAACGTCCGCTCCACCTGGTGCCGGTGCGGCGTCTCCGCCACGATCGTCCCGAGGAGAAAGGCCCCCAGCGCCAGCGAGTAGCCCGCGCCCTGCGCCACCACCGCGAGCCCGAACAACAGGCCCGCGATCCCGAGCGTCTGCAGCTCCTCGTCCGCCGCGATGCTCATGCGCTTCAGCAGCCACGGCACCAGCAGCAGGCCCGCGATGCCCGCCAGCACCACGAAGGCCCCGAGCAGCAGCAGCGTCCGCCCCACCTGCGTGTCGCCGCCCCGCCCGAGCTGCACCATCGAGTTCAGCACCGTCAGCATCACCACCGCCACCACGTCCTCGAGCACCGACATGCCCATCGCCAGCTGCCCCGACCGTTCGTGGTTCGTGCCGGTTTCGTGCAGGATCTTGCTGATGATCGCCGACGACGACACCATCAGCATCCCCGCGAGAAACAGTCCCTCCGTGCCGCTCCACCCCACCGCCGCCGCGAAGAGCCGCGAGAAATAGAACACGCCCACCGCGCCCGCCGCCGTCGCGAACAACAGGCCCAGCCCCAGCCGCCGCATCCGCCGCAGGCTCAGCTGCAGGCCGATCGAAAACATCAGGAACACCAGCCCGATCTGCGCCAGCGTATCCACCCGCTCGGCGTCGGAAACCAACGTGAACGGCGGCGTCTTCGGCCCCACCAGCATCCCCGCCACCAGAAAGCCCACGATCACCGACAGCCCGCTGCGCTGGCAGAGCCAGCCCACCGTGCCGGCGACGACAAGGATCACCGCGAGGTCCTGGATGAAGTGGAATCCGTGCATGGGTCGGCCCGGGCCGAACGGGCGCCACGAAGACGCGGCCAAGCTCCGCATGCGTCAAGCGCGCCGCGCTCGGCTGCCGCCCTTTCGCGCGCGCGCCGTCCCGTCCGCTCCCGGCCCGCCGCATCCCTGCGCCGCGTCCGGCGACTTTTCCGCCGCCCGCGACCGCCTCCGCGCCGTTTACCTCGTTGACACTCCTCCCCCCGCGACCTTCCGTCTCCACGGTCCCGCGGGCGCGGGATCAGCTTCCACCCTCGCTCCCTCGCACCCGCACATGGCGAACATCTTCGGCTATTTCTCGAACGATATCGGCATCGATCTCGGCACGGCCAACACACTCGTCTACGTCAAGGGCAAGGGCATCGTCCTCCGCGAACCGTCCGTCGTCGCGCTCGACACCAGCACCCGCAAGGTCCTCGCCGTCGGCGACGAAGCGAAAAAGATGCTCGGCCGCACCCCCGGCAACATCACCGCCATCCGCCCCATGAAGGACGGCGTCATCGCCGACTTCGACGTCACCGAGGAGATGCTGCGCTACTTCATCCGCAAGGTTTCCAACACCGCCTTCCGCGCCCCGCCCCACGTCGTCATCGCCATCCCCTCCGGCATCACCGAGGTGGAAAAGCGCGCCGTCATGGAGTCCGCGACCCACGCCGGCGCCCGCTCCGTCGAGACCATTCCCGAACCGATGGCCGCGGCCATCGGCGTCGGCCTCCCCATCGAGGACCCCGCCGCCAACATGATCGTCGACATCGGCGGCGGCACCACCGAGATCGCCATCATCTCCCTCTCCGGCATCGTGTTTTCCAAGTCGATCCGCGTCGCCGGCGACGAGCTCGACGGCGCCATCATCAGCTACATGAAGCGCGCCTACAATCTCCTCATCGGCGAGCGCACCGCGGAAGAGATCAAGTGCCGCCTCGGCTCCGCCTACCCGCTCGACGAGGAGCTCTCCATGGAGGTCAAGGGCCGCGATTCCGTCGCCGGCCTGCCCAAGACCATCCACGTCACCTCGCAGGAGATCCGCGAGGCGCTGGCCGACACCATCTCCAACATCGTCGACGCCGTGCGCGTCACCCTCGAGCGCTGCCCGCCCGAACTTTCCGCCGACCTCGTCGACCGCGGCTTCGTCATGGCCGGCGGCGGCGCCCTCATCCGCGGCATCGACAAGCTCCTCAGCGAAAAGACCGGTCTCCCCGTCACCGTCTCCGAGGATCCCCTCTCCGCCGTCGCCAACGGCACCGGCGTCTACCTCGAGAACAAGAGCGGCTGAGCCGACCGTCCTGCCCATGCTCACCCGGCTTTCCCACCTCTTCCGCACGTCCGCCACCCCGACCGACGGCCTGACCCAGCCGCAGCGCGAGGCCATCGCGGACCTGATGCACTACTGCATCTACGCCGACAACCACGTGGCCGTCGCCGAAGATCGGATACTCTCCGACACCCTCGCCGGCATGGACTGGGACGCCGGCTCCTCCTTCGAGACCTACGAGGTCCGCTCGATCGCCGCCGCCCGCGCCGCCAAGGAAAACCCGGCCGACCGGGACGACTTTTTCGCATCGATCCGGCAACGCCTCGATACCAAGGCCGCCCGCGCCCTCGCGTTCGAGTCCTGTCGCCGGCTCTTCGGCGCCGACGGCAACCGCGCGTCCGGCGAGATCCTGCTCGAGAGCCGCCTCCGCCAGCTCCTCGGCTGAGCGCCGCCCGCCGCGCGGCCCCCTGCGTCCGCTCCGCCGCTTTCCCGTGACCTCCGTGTCTCCCCTGCGCCCCGTGGGCTGAAGCCCGCCCGCGTTCCCGTGCCCTTCAAACGTTTCGACCAAGCCCGTCCGTTCGCGACCCTCGGCCTCATCGTGCTCGCGTGGCTCCTCCTCCCCACCGCGCTGAAGTCGTTTTCCCGCGCCAGCTTCTTCGAGCTCACCGCCCCCGTCCTCCAGGCCGCCTCCAAGGCCCGCGACCTCCAGGAATTCTGGTCCCTCCGCGCCCATTCCGAGAACGAACTGATCGAGGCCGGCCGCGACCTCGCCCGCCTCAACGCCTCCTACGAATTCGCCATCTCGCAGAACACCGAACTCCAGGCCCAGATCACCCGCCTCGAGACGATGCTGCGCCTGCCGGCCTTCGCCGATTACCGCTTCGAACACGCCCGCGTCGCCCGGCGCGATTTCTCGGGCTGGTGGCAGCGCATCGTCATCCGCAAGGGCCGCAACTTCGGCATCCCGGTCGACGCCCCCGTCGTCTTCTCCGGCGGCGTCGTCGGCCGGGTCACCGAGGTCGGCGCCTCCACCGCCGTCGTCGAACTCATCAGCAGCCCCAACGTCCGCCTCTCCGGCGTCGTCGAGGGCGACACCCGCCCGATCAGCTTCCAGGGCGGCGTCAACCCGACCTTTGCGCCCCCGACCGGACTCGTGGAACTCATGCCGCTCGACATCATCGTCGGTCCCGGCACCCAGCGCCGCCTCGTCACCTCCGGCTACGGCGGGGTCTTCCCGCCCGGCCTCACCCTCGGCTACATCGTCAAAACCGAACTGGGCTCCGACGGTCTCTTCCGCGCCGGCGAAGTGAAACTCGACGAACGGCTCGGCGCCCTCAGCGAGGTCACCGTCATGGTGCCGATCACCCCGCTCTGAAGCTCCCGCCCGCCGCCTCCCCATGCGCCGCACGCTCCTGCTTTTCGCCTCGCTGCTCCTGCTCTGGGGCCTCGTCGCGGAGCTGAATCACGCGATCAGCGCCTGGCGCGTCTACCTGTTCGCCGGCGCGCTGTTCGTCGCCTACGCCGCCCTCACCCAGCCCCTCGAGGTCGGGCTCACCGCCTCGCTGCTCGGCGCCCTCGTCTGCGACGCCAATTCCCCCGTCGCCTACGGCACCCACCTGATCCTGTTCGCGGCCGCCCACCTCCTCATCCACCACATCCGCGAACGCGTCCCGCGCGAGGACCGCATCGCCTGCATTCTGGTCGTCCTCTTCGCCAACCTCGGCCTCTTCCTCGTTTTCTCGTTCACCCAGATCCACCGCGTGCCCGTCCCCGCCGCCGTCTGGCCGCGCCTCTTCGCCGACCTCGCCTGCTCCCAGATCTTTCTCGCCCTCGTTACGCCGTGGTTCTTCGCCCTGCAGGACCGCCTCGTCGGCCTCGCCGCCGGGATCGGCGCCCCCCGCCCCTCGCCGCGCGCCTGAGCGCCGGTCCGCTACGCGTATGGCCGGACCCACTGCTTCCCACACCGATCACGCCGGCTTCGTCGTGGACACCCACCGGGGCTACGATCCGCGCATCGTCTTCTTCTACTTCGTCCTCGCCGCCCTGCTCGCCGTTTTGGTTTCGGGACTCGCCTTCCAGCAGCTCACGAAGTTCGGCGACCACGCCAACGCCGAGCGCCAGCAGAACCAGCGCCGCATCGTCTACCCCGGCCCGCGCGGCAACATCTACGACCGCAACCAGACGGCGCTCGTCGTCAACCGGCCGCGTTTCTCCGTCCGCCTCCTCCTCGACGCCATCCGCCCCGAGATCCACGCCGAGCACCTGCGCGTCCGGAAAAACTACCGCAACCTCGACGACCTCGACCCCGCCGACATGCCGTCGCGCACCGAGCTCGTCCGGATCGCCCGCACCGCCGTCGTCCAACGCTACCTCGACAACATCAACCGCATCATCGGCCGCGACGTGAAGGTCGACTCCCGCGACCTCGAGCGCCACTTCGCCAAGGAACTTCTCCTCCCCTACACCCTCATCGACGACCTCGCCCCCGGCGAATACGCCAAGCTCCTCGAGCGCCTCCCGGTCAAATCCCCCGCCCAGGTCTACCCCACCAGCGTCCGCGACTACCCGTTCAAGTCCGCCGCCGCCCACACCCTGGGCTACGTCGGCAAAACCGACGACGTCGAGATCGAGGATTTCCCCGGCGACGACCTGAAGACCTTCAAGATGACCGGCACGCTCGGCCGCGAAGGCATCGAGCGGCGGTTCGACGATCTGCTCCAGGGCGAAGCCGGCGGCGCCATCTTCCGCGTCGATCCCGCCGGCAACCGGATCAATCCGCCCCTCCACCAACTGCTCCCCAAACAGGGGCAGAACGTCACGCTCAGCCTCGACATCGACCTCCAGCTCGCCGCCGAAGCCCGCCTCGAGGAAACCGAGATGGCCGGCAGCGCCGTCGCCCTCGATGTCGCCACCGGCGAGGTGCTCGTCCTCGCCAGCAAGCCGGACTACAACCTCGCGGACTTCTCGCCGCGCCTCACCCGGGAGACCTGGAGCAAGGTCATCGAGCGCGGCGCCGCCTTCAGCCGCGCCACCCAGGGCACCTACGCGCCCGGCTCCACCTACAAGATCCTCGTCACCATCGCCGGCCTCCGCAGCGGCGTCCTCACCCCGCAGAGCAAGGTCAACTGCCCCGGTTTCTTCCGCGTCGGCACCCGCTCCTTCGCCTGCCACGACGGCCACGCCCACGGCGAGATCGACCTCGCCATGGCGATCACCAAGAGCTGCAACGTCTTTTTCTACAAACACGGTCTCGATATCGGCGTCGAAAAACTCGCCGCCGAGGCCCGTCGCTTCCACTTCGACCGCCCCACCGGCATCGAGCTGCCGGGTGAAACCCACCGCATGATCGTGCCCGATCCCGAGTGGAAAAAGCGCCGCACCGGCGAGGCCTGGCTCCCCGGCGACACCGTGCTCACGTCCATCGGCCAGGGCTTCGTCGACGTCACGCCGCTCCAGATGGCCTGCTTCGTCGCCTCGGTCGCGCGCAACGAGGTCTGGACGCAGCCGACCATCCTCCACGACCCCGCCCGACCGCGCCAGCACACCGAGCCCATCGGCCTTACCCCCGAACAGCGCACCGCCCTCGTGCAGGCGATGTTCCAGGTCACGCAGCGCCCGCACGGCACCGCGCGCATTTTGCAGGATGCCCGTTCCCTCGAGCCGCTGCCCGGGCTCTCCCTCGCGGCCAAGACCGGCACCGCCCAACGCCGCTCCGAAAAGGGCATGATCAACTTCGCCTGGGTCATCGCCTTCGCGCCCCTGGAAAAACCCGAGATCGCCGTCGCCGTCGCGATCGAGGGCGACACCCCGGGCGAGGAAACCGGCGGCGGCCGCTACGCCGTCCCCGTGGCCCACGCGATTTTCAAGGCCTGGCTCGACAAGAAGAACAAGGCCCCCGCCGTCCAGTTCACGCCCAAGCTCGAGTGAGCGGCGCGGCCCGTCACACCGCGGCCCGCCGTCGCGCCGCTCTGCGCATCGCCTGCCGCGCCGTCCGGAAAATCCGTTCCGCCTCCGCGCCGTCCGTCGGCCGCCCGTAGCGCACGCGCTCCAGCGCGCCGCGCGCGTCGCGCTCGTCCGCGGTCTCCGCGACCATCGCGCCCGCTCCACGTCCCTCCGTCCCGCTTTCTCCCGGTTTGTCCGTTCCTCCGTCTCTCCGTCTCTCCGCCTCCCCGTCTCCGCCGCTCCGCCCCTTCTCCCGCAGCGCGTCCCATTTCAGCAGCAACCGCCCGGCCTCGTTTCGCACCGGATCCCCGCCGCCGCGCCGCAGCGCCCGGCCGACTTCGCGCCACACCGCGCGTCCCTGCGTGGCCAGCCACCAGAGCGCGCCGCCCGTCATCACGAGAAAGGCCAGCGTCTTGAACGCCCGCTCCACGTCCCACGGCGTCGTGAACCACTCCCGCACCGCCGCTCCCAGCGCCTCCAGCCGCGCGCGCAGGCGTTTGCCCGATTCTTCCGTCGCCGTCTTCACCGCCTTCAGCGCCTCCGCCTGCGAGCGTTGGTCGAAGCTCACGATCCGCCGATACCAGAACACCCGCAGGCTATCGATCCGCGCCTTCCAGCTGCGGTCGAGGCGCGACGCCACCGCGATCTCGCCGGTCGCGCCCGCCGCCTGCGCCGCCGCTCCGCTCTCCAGCGCATCCTCCCGCCGCCACGCCCCCGCCTCCGGATCGAAGATCTCCGTCCAGGCGTGCGCGTCGGAATTGCGCACCGTGAAGTTGTTCGAAAATCCGTTCCAGCTGCCGCCGCGGAATCCCGTCACCACCCGCGCCGGAAAGCCCGCCTTCCGCGCCAGCAGCACCAGCGCGCCGGCGAACAGCTCGCAGTGTCCCGTCTCCCGCGACGCCAGCCACCGCACCAGCGGATCGCCGTCGCCCCGCGGGATCGTCGGCGCGAGCGAATACGCATGCTGGCCGCGCAACCACTCCCGCGCCCGCCGGGCAAACTCCTCCGCCCCGGGCTCGTCGCCCCCCCGCAATTGGGTCACGATCCGCTCCAGCGTCTGGTGGTCGCCCTCCGTCGGCAACGACAGCCCCGACTGCAGCGCGTGCGCGGAGTCGCCGCTTTCCGCCCGCCGCCGCCACCGCGCCGCGAACGCCGGATCCGCCAGCAGCGCGCCCGTCTCGAAGCCCTCCACCCGATACGCGGTCATCGCCACGGGCTCGTCCCGCAGCGCCACCAGCGCCAGATGCCGCGCCAGGCGGAAATTCTGCGCCTCGCGGAACAACAGCAGCTCGAACTGGCCGACGAGCGGCAGATACCGGCTCACGCCCGACTCGAGGTAGAACGTCCAGAACATCGGCGCCCCTTGCCGGGGCCGCGCCTCGCCGTGCAAAAAGGGATGCGTCCGCTCCGGCCCGAACTCCTGGCGCCGCAGCGCCGCCGACATGCGGAATTGCCCGTTCACATACTGGTCCAGCACCACCATCCGCCAGTAGGGCGACGCCGGCACCCGCGCCTGGTCGGAGACGTCCACGCTGAGCGCCACCGTGGAGTCCTGCTGGATCTCCGAAACGTCGCCGAAGCGGATCGAATCGCTGAAGCCCGACTTCGCCTTCTTCGTGATGAAACGGTCCAGAAACATGCTGTTCTCGATCTGGAAACGCGGGATCGCGAGGAAGAGCACCGCCGACACCCCCACGACGCCGGCAAACAGCACCGCGCCCAGGCCGACGATCCGCCAGTCCGTCACCTCCTTCAGCCGGCGCGCCAGCTGCCGCCACTGCACGTGCGCCGCCCAGGCCGGCACCTCGCCCGGCACCGGCGGCGCGAACACCTGCCGCCCCGCGCTGCCGTCGCACAGCGTCACCGTCAGCAGCAGCGCCAGCGCCGCCCCGGTGTAGACCAGCAGGTGCACCGCGAAGGTCAGCGACACCGTCAGCACGCCCGCCACGATGATCAGGAACAGGCCCAGAATCACGATCTGCAGGTCGTCGCGCCGCTGCCGGTAACTGATCGTCCGATACAGCAGCAGCAGCAGGTCCAGCCGCACCATCGCCGGCAGCACCTCCGTGCGCAGCCACAGGTCCACCGCGAAAAACGCCACGATCGCCGGAAACGCCAGCACGTGCGCCAGCCGCGGCACCCGCGCCGGCAGCGTCGGCCGCACCACCACCGCCACCGCCGCGGCCGCGTTCAGGACCATCAGGCTCCAGGCCTCGATGTCCATGTAGGCGATGGTGCCCACGCCGAGCAGCGTCAGCAGCGCACCGAGCAGCCACTTCAGCTGCTGCAGTTCCTCCGCGGAAAGCTGGGGCCGGCGCGTCATGTCACACCGAGGCCGCGATCTGGCCGTCGAGCAGGGCGACCACGCCCCGCGTCCCGTCGGGCGCGAACGTGAGCACGTTTTTCCGGCCGGCCGGCGCCGCGGCCCCCGCGCCCGCTTCCCGCGGGCGCGCCTCCGCCAGCCGGTCCAGCACGCGCTCGAGATCGTGCACCCGCCGCACGGGCCGCGGCGGTTCCGCATCGAGAGCAAACTCGCCCAGCCGTCCGCCGCGGAAGAGGTCCTCCGCCAAGGTCGCCGCGAAGCCCACCAGCAGCTCGAACTGCTCCGGCCGCGTCCACACGTCGGCGTCCGTGCGCAGCCAGATGGCGCAACGCTCCGCGCTCTCCGCCGCGAACTGCCGCACCAGCAGCGTGCGCGTCCGCGCGCTCGCCTTCCAATGGATCAGCCGGTGCGAATCCCCCGCCGCGTAGCGTCGCAAGGCCCGCAGGTCGCCGCCGCTGCCGGCCCGCGTCGTCCGCTCCCCGCCCGCCGCGCGCCGCGGCGCCAGCACCTCGTGCCGCCGGTAATCCACCGGCGCCGG
>JACCDQ010283085.1_pt1 | contig 36660 bp, 29 predicted proteins | sample 7446031 | NCBI WGS metagenome assembly JACCDQ01 (sample SAMN15323442, study PRJNA562643) | freshwater metagenome | isolation source: river surface water | place: USA:Blue River Watershed | collected 2017-08-17 | reverse complement strand
TAGACAGCGCGGCCAATTACCGCTTTGAAAAGGCGGATATTTGCGACGCCGCAGCCCTTCAAACTATTTTTGAAAAGTACAACATCACTGACGTTATCCATTTGGCAGCAGAAAGCCACGTTGATCGCTCCATTGAAGGGCCAATGGAATTTGTACTCACGAATGTTGTTGGCACCGTTACACTCTTGCAAGCTGCAAAAAAGCATTGGAACGGGGGCTCCAACCACGTCTTTCATCATGTCTCGACAGACGAAGTCTACGGCAGTTTAGGTGATGAAGGCTTGTTTACAGAGCAGACACCCTATGACCCCCGCAGCCCTTACTCTGCTTCCAAAGCCTCTTCAGATCATTTTGTGCGCGCCTACTACCACACCTATGGCTTGCCGATCAAGATGAGCAATTGCTCCAACAACTACGGTTCGCATCATTTTCCTGAAAAGCTCATTCCCTTAATGATCCACAACATCGTGGCACAAAAGCCCTTACCTGTCTATGGCAAAGGCGACAACATCCGTGATTGGCTCTGGGTAGAAGACCACGCGAGCGCCATCGATACAATTTTTCACAACGGACGCCTCGGGGAATCTTATAACGTCGGCGGCCTCAACGAATGGACCAACATCGAACTTGTACGGTACCTCTGTCGCCTCCTCGATCAAAAACTTGGCCGTGAAACAGGCGCTTCAGAAAAACGCATTACCTACGTCACAGACCGCGCTGGCCACGACAAACGCTACGCAATTGACGCCACCAAACTTGAAACCGAACTCGGCTGGAAGCCTTCGCTCACCTTTGAAAAAGGCCTTGAGCTCACCGTAGATTGGTATTTAGCCAACCAAGATTGGGTCGAAAAAGTTACCAGCGGCGCCTATCAAGCTTATTACGATAATATGTACCTTGGTAGGTAAAAATGAGCTTCCTTCAATCCCTTTTCGGACCCAAAAAACGCAAGCAGCCCTACAACTTGGGTGTGCTAGAGGTCGATATGCACTCGCACCTCATTCCGGGCATAGACGATGGCGCGCCCACCATGGAGCACAGCATAGCCATGCTCAATAAATTTGTGCAGTTGGGCTACCGAAAAGTGATTACTACCCCACATATTTTGGGTGAGGTGCACCCCAATACACCTGAAATCATTCGCGATGGTTTGGCTCAAGTACAGGCTGAAATCAAAAAATTAAACATACCAATTGAACTCGAGGCGGCAGCGGAATACTACTGCGACGAAACGCTTTTGCCGAAAATCAAGGCCAAAAACATCCTGAGTTTTGGAAATAATTATGTCCTGATGGAATTCAGCATGTTGCACGCCAGCCAGTATGAAGCCCAAGCGCTTTTTGAACTGCAAGTAGCAGGCTACATTCCGGTCTTGGCGCATTTTGAGCGCTATCCATTCTACCACGGAAACTTTGAAAAAGTAGCGCAATTGAGAGAACGCAACATCAAAATTCAAGTCAATTTAGGCTCGCTCACTGGACACTACGGGCCAGGTGTGAAGAAAATGGCCGAAGAACTCATCCAAAAGGGCATGGTAGACTTCCTAGGTTCCGATTGTCACCGCATCGAACATCTCTTGCTTTTAGAACACAACCTCGACCTCCCCATTTTTAATGCCATCGAAAAGCTCCAGCTGCTCAATCCTAGCTTATAATTGCTAATTTTGGGCTAAATGCTGTTCAATTCCTTTGAGTTTTTTCTGTTTCTGCCCGTAGTTTTTCTACTCTACTGGTTTGTTGTGAACAAATCTTTGAAGTGGCAAAATGCTTTGGTTTTGGCGGCGAGCTATTTTTTCTATGGCTGGTGGAGCTGGGCTTTTATGGCTTTACTCATGGCAAGTACCCTTCTAGATTACCTCTATGGTTTCGGGGTGGCTGCCACCGACAGAAAAAAAGCCAAACTGTTCTTATGGCTAAGCATTGTCAATAACCTCGGCATCCTTGGGGTATTTAAGTACTATAATTTTTTCGCCTTAGAATTTCAGCACGGCCTCGAACTACTCGGTCTTCATACCAATCCTTACTTGCTGAAAGTCGCCCTTCCGATAGGCATTTCCTTCTACACTTTTCACGGGATGTCTTATGTTTTTGACATCTACCGCGGCCAGCAAAAACCCGTTCGCAACTTTGTAGACTACGCTGTTTTTGTGAGTTTCTTTCCCTTGCTAGTGGCCGGGCCAATTGAGCGCGCTAACCATTTATTACCTCAAGTACAAAAAGCCCGCACTTTTCGCTACCAACAAGCGCTCGAAGGTTGTAGGCTCATTTTATGGGGGCTCTTCAAAAAAGTAGTCATCGCCGACAGCATTGCACAAGTAATAGACCCCATTTTTACGAATTATACCGACCACAGCGGCCTTACCTTGCTGCTGGCCGCTATTGGTTTCTCCATCCAAATCTACGGCGACTTCTCAGGCTATTCAGACATTGCACTGGGCACTGCCAAACTCTTCGGTTTTGAGCTGCTCAGTAACTTTCGCTTTCCCTATTTTTCTCGAGATGTGGCCGAATTTTGGCGCCGTTGGCACATTTCGCTTTCCTCTTGGTTCAAAGATTATCTTTACATACCGCTCGGCGGATCGAGAGTTGGCAAATACAAGGCGGTGCGCAATACCTTTATCATCTTTCTAGTGAGTGGCTTTTGGCATGGCGCCAGCTGGAATTTCATTGTGTGGGGCTTCATTCACGCTTGTGGTTTTCTACCCCTCTTACTGCTCAAGCGCAACAGAAAACACCTCAGCGAGGTCGTTGCGCAAGATCAACTTTTACCCAACCTAAAAGAGCTTTTTCAAATGTTGGGCACCTTTGCCTTCGTGACCTTCGCCTGGATATTCTTCAGAGCCAATACCCTCACCGACGCGACACAGTATCTGCACCAACTCTTGACCAATTTGACTCAAATCAAAGCGATAGAAGGCAAGAGCATTCTTTTCTGGGGGGCTTTACTCTTGAGCCTTGATTGGTATTTGCGCCACAACGAACGCAAACTGCGCGTACCAACCAACCGCATCCTGCGCACCGGCATTTACTTTGTTCTGGCACTAGTTGTCTTGCTTAAACTTGGTAGTCATCAATCTTTCATTTATTTTCAGTTCTGATGCGCCTGTTCCTCCACAAAATCCTCATAACCTTCATCGCATTTGCCCTCTTCATTTGCGTTGGACTCATCTTCATTGCGCTCTCCACTCATTTCACGCTCAAACTCGAGCAAAAAAGCTTTGGACACATGACGCACTGGGGCAGTAGTTTTGCCCGCATCGACGAATTCGAAAGCTGGACGCGCCAAAAACCCAGCAAGGCCCGCGGCCTTATCATCGGGAGTTCAACCGCCTACCGCAATATCAACCCACACATCCTCTCAAAAGCCACCAATATCGATTGGTTCAACTACGGCAGCAGCGGGCAACCACCCAAAATCAGTTATTTCTTGCTCCAAGACGCCTTCCAAAAAACCAAGTTGGCCTACGTTTTGCTCGATATCTACCCGGATGTCATTGCCCTCGAGGGCCTAGAGTCTGCCCACGATCTTGTTTACAACTCGCGCTTGCACCCCTGGCTCAAAACCCAATTGGTGATCCGCTACCCCAACACCAAACTCCTGCTGCGCTACCTCTATTTTTACACCAAGCGCGTTATCCCATCCAAAGCCCACATCATTTACGATGCCACCAACGGCACCTACACCGGAAAAGGTTTCGTGTGCTCCAACCAACCCGGTCTACAGCACTACAACAAGCCTTCAAAAACCCAAGTAATCAAAGATTTTCAAACCCTCCATGACATCGCCGCGCTCTGCAAATCCAACGGCGCACAGCTGATCCTCAACATCAATCCAGAACTTGGCAAAAGCTTCCGCTTAGCCCCAATTTACCGCAGTTTCAAAGTCATCATAGCACCTGATTTCCACAACCCAAGTCATTTCTACGACACCCACCACATGACCTGCGAAGGAGCCAATCAGTATTCGCAAGGATTGAAAAAGCGATTGGTGAAATTGCTTGAAAAGTAAAATATGAAACTCCACCTCCTTCGTCACGCCAAAACCAATCCCAATAGCCCCACGGGCAAAGATTTCGATCGCGCGCTTTTACCGCGCGGCTACGAACAATTACAAGAATTCAAGGCGTTTTATACCGACAATCCGTTTCAAGTAGGCCGAATTTTATGCTCAAGTGCGGTGCGTACGCGCCAAACGATGGACGAAATCCAAGAATTGTTTCCGAGCGTTCCAGTTTCTTATATCGATGAGCTATACCTTGCCTCCTCTGGCGAGCTGCTGCAAATCATCAATCAACTCCAATGTGCAGATGACCTACTTGTGATTGGCCACAACGAGGGTATCAGTGATTTAGCAAGCAAGTTGAGCGCTGCGTTCATTTTACTCAAAACCTGCGGCTTTGTGAGTTTGGAATTTCCTTTTGAAAGCAGTGCATTAGTGTCAAAAGAGACGGGTGTACACGTGGGGACGTTTCGGGTGAGCATGTAATTTTGGGATCTTTTAATTCATTATTGGATTTTATAATTAATCCGTAATTCCCCTGAAAGCAATTAGTTGACTGCTATTTACCTTTGAAAAAGAATATCAAAATCTTTTTTAATGTTGTCTAAATAGTTAACTTTGATGCAGCCAAGACAAATTTTACTTTTTAAAAATTATTTTCTTGATTTTTACGAATTAAGACCAAAAGCTGTTCAAATTAAAATAGAATGGACGCTGCAGTTAATCAGTGAATTAGAAAGGATTCCATCCCAATATTTTAAACATGTCGAATCAACAAAAGGCTTATTTGAGATTAGAATTGAAGTAGATGGAAATATTTATCGAATTTTCAGTTTTTTTGATGCAGGGAATATCATAGTCATCAGGAATGCGTATCAAAAAAAGAACAACAAATTGAGTAGAAAGGAGATCAACAAAGCCTTAAGCATAATGAAAGAATATCACCATGAAAAGCAACAATATCACCACATTTAGTCAACTGCTCGACGAAAGATATGGCCCGCTTGGTTCTCCAAAAAGAACGGAGTGGCAACAACAATTTGAGGCATTCAAGATTGGGGTGCTCATAGAGGAAGCCAGAAAGAAACAAGGTCTGACTCAGGAAGAATTAGCGCTCAAATGCGGGACGAATAAGTCATATATTTCTCGCATTGAAAACAACGCTTCAGATATTCGATTGTCCACACTTATGCGCATCATTCAAGTTGGCCTCGGAGGGCAATTAAAGCTGTCACTCGAACTATAACATGCCACTATGGCAGCACCATTTCACATGGCACAAAACTTGACTTGCAAAAACCATGCGTCAAGACCCCTATTTTGAATCCCGCTTGCTGCCTTCTTTTCGACCCGCATTTGTGGTGCTTATTGTGATGTGGTTGGTCTATTGGGCCGATTTTATTTTCACAACCGACTTTCAGCGCTATGGGCTGATTGCACTTGATCAAAAAGGATTGCGTGGCATTGTTTTGATGCCCTGGATTCACGCCCACAACGATATCAAACACATTCTCAACAATAGCTTACCCACGTTTTTACTTCTCGGGCTTCTGTTTTATTCCTACAAAACTGTGGCTTGGCGCGTGTTTCTGTTGTCTTGGTTGGGCACAGGTATTTTACTATGGCTTATTGGTGGCTCAAACGGTGCGGTGCACATCGGGATGAGCGGTGTCATTTACGCATTGGCAGGGTTTCTGTTCACGTCTGGCGTTCTGCGTGGCTATTTGCCTTTGCAAGCACTTTCGTTATTTATTATTTTTCTATACGGCTCCATGATTTGGGGCGTGTTCCCGACGCAACCTCGCGTGTCTTGGCAGGGGCATCTCTCCGGACTCATTGTTGGCGTTGTTTTAGCCTTTATTTACCGCAAGAAAGGGCCTCAGCGCCCAAAATATCAATACGAAATTGAAAAAGAACTGGGAATAGAACCACCCGATTTTGAAGGCGACCTCCGCCGGGCACTTGAAGCAGAAGCACAGGCCCTGGCCGAACAAGAAGCGCAAGCCTTAGCGGAGACAAAAGCAAAGTCCGCTGCGGAACAAAGCACAACAATTGTTGTTTACGATTACAAAAAGAACGACTAATTTTAAGGCGTGGAAGAAATCAGAAATAAAGTCAAGGAAAGCGGCTTGGTGCAGCTCGACCTCGCCGATTACAAACCCGGCGTTCCGCTAGTTGGCATTGACCTCGCCGACCAACTTTGGCAAGGGCTCGTCTTGAAAGAAAAGGATTTCCGCGACTGGATCAAAAACCACAATTGGACGAAATACCAAAACAAAGCCGTCTATATTTTTTGCAGTACCGACGCCATTATCCCGACTTGGGCGTTTATGTTGGTCACGTCTGCCTTGCAAAAGGAAAATGTGTATAGCCAAGTTGGCACTGAACGCGAACTTGCAAAAGCGCTCATTCAAGAAGAAATCTGTTCGATTGCCATTGATGAAATTCAAGACCAACGCGTGATCGTTAAGGGTTGTGCCGACATCCCTGACCCCGCATTTGCGATGTCTTATTTGGTGCGCTTCCTACAACCCTATGTCAAAAGCATTATGTATGGCGAGCCGTGTAGTACGGTGCCAATTTATAAGAAATTATGATCAAAGCATGGCTCCATGCGGCGCGCCTTAGAACGCTACCGCTCTCCGTTTCAGGAATTTTTGTAGGTACTGGTCTTGCGGCGCTTTTAGGTGCTTTTGACGGGCTCATATTTAGTTTGGCACTTTTGACCACCATCGGTTTTCAGGTGCTTTCAAACTTTGCCAACGACCTCGGCGATAGCCAAAAAGGCACGGATAACGCGCAACGGGTAGGGCCTGCACGCGCCATTCAAAGTGGCCAATTGACTGCCGCACAGATGAAGAAAGGCATGGTGGTTGTGGGTTTGCTGTCATTTGCTGCTGCCTTACTTTTGATTTACAAAAGTGTCCCGAACCTGACAACGCAAGCCATCTTGGTATACGTGCTTCTAGCTATTTTGTGCATTGCTGCTGCCATTACCTACACCGTAGGAAAAAATGCCTACGGCTATCGCGGTTTGGGAGACCTCATGGTATTCCTGTTTTTTGGTTTGGTGAGCGTCATTGGTGTATTTGGACTTTACGGTGAAAGTTTTGAGTGGTTGGTTGTATTTCCTGCAATCAGTATAGGTGCTTGGAGTACGGCCGTTTTGAACCTCAACAACCTGCGAGATGTACAAAATGACGCCCAGATGCAAAAACGAACAATGGTTGTAAAACTCGGCTATGCCAAGGGTAAAATTTACCATGTCTTCTTGGTGGCTACTGGCTTGGCAACTTGGTTTTTTACAATTTATTTATTGGCAGTAAGTGCCTACAACTACTATTTATTCATCGCCCTGTTGCCTTCTTTTGGCTTGGTGCTACACCTCAAAAAAGTCCTTGAAACGCAGGAGCCAGCCGCGCTCGATCCAGAACTAAAAAAAGTCGCGTTATTGACTTTCTTTTCGGCCTTGCTTTTTGCAATTTTACTTAACTTTGCTCCGCATTAAATCAACACACATGAACATCCTTGTTTGTATTTCCAAAGCGCCAGACACCACCTCTAAAATTGCCTTTACCAACGGTAACACGCAATTCGACGAAAATGGCGTTCAATATATTGTCAACCCCTACGACGAATGGTATGCCTTGGTGCGCGCCCTCGAGCTCAAAGAAGCGCAAGGCGGAAACGTTACCATCATTACCGTAGGTACAACAGCCGACGACGCCGTGATTCGCAAAGCATTGGCCATTGGTGCCGACGACGCCGTTCGCATTGATGCTCCTGCTTCTGATGCCTATTTCGTCGCTATGCAAATTGCCGAATACGCCAAAGGCAAAGGATTTGACCTCATCTTAACTGGCAAAGAAACCATTGACTACAATGGCTCGCAAGTTGCCGGAATGCTAGCCGAAGCGCTAGATATGCCATACATTTCAATCGCCACCAAACTTGATGTAGCGGGCAGTACCATTAGCTGCGAGCGCGAAATCGTTGGCGGAATGCAAGAAGTAGAAGTACAGGCCCCTGCAGTCATTAGCTGTGCTAAAGGCATGGCCGAGCAGCGCATCCCTAACATGCGTGGCATTATGGCGGCGCGCACCAAACCACTCAATGTAGTGGCACCAGTTGCGCTCGACGCACTCACCACCTACAGCACTTACAGCATGCCTGCTGCAAAGTCATCTGTAAAACTCATCGATCCAAACAACCTAGACGAACTCGTTGCGCTATTGCACAACGAAGCAAAAGTCATCTAAGCGCTTTATACCCATGAATCTCGTTTACATCAATTCAGCAAATGGTTTGTCCAAAGCAGCTTTGGAGACCGTCACTTACGCTAAAAAATTAGGCGCAGACGTCGCCGTTGTGACCAACGGAAACGCTACAGCAGATCAATTGGCAACGCTTGGCGCTTATGGTGCCAGCACCATCTTGCAAGATGCCAACATCGATGGTCAAGACCCGAGCCAACTCGTAAAACTCGTTGGCGCAGCCGCAGCCAAAGTAGGCGCCAGCACCATCATCTTTTCTCACGACCTCATCGGCAAAGCAGTAGCACCGCGCTTATCTGTACGCCTAAAAGCTGGCCTTGTTGCAGGTGCAGTTGCGCTTCCTGAAGCCGATGGCACGACAAAAGTCAATGTATTTTCGGGCAAAGCCTTTGGTTTTGTAAAAGTGAATAGTGCCGTGCGCATTATTTCTTTGTTGCCCAACAGTATCCAACCCGAGCAAACGGGTGGCAACTGCAGCGTAGAGGCCTTTGACAGCCAAGCCGGCAGCAGTGCCATTACCGTCAAAGCGACCAAAAAACCTGAAGGTGCTATTCCATTGCCAGAAGCCGAACTTGTTGTTTCTGCCGGCCGTGGGCTCAAAGGCCCAGAGAATTGGGGCATGGTCGAAGACCTTGCCGCGGCCCTTGGCGCAGCCACCGCTTGTTCGCGACCAGTAGCCGATATCGGATGGCGTCCGCACCACGAACACGTTGGCCAAACTGGCGTTGCTATCCGTCCCAATCTATACATCGCTGCAGGCATCTCTGGCGCTATCCAACACCTCGCTGGCGTCAATGGTTCTAAAGTAATTGTGGTGATCAACACAGACGCCGAAGCACCATTCTTCAAAGCTGCCGACTACGGAATTGTAGGCGACGCTTTTGAAGTATTGCCTCGCTTTACAGAAGCAGTCAAACGCTTCCGTGCTGCCCAACACTAATGAAAAAAGTCATCCTAGACATTGCAGGTATCGCTTATAGCCAAACACAATCTGGCTCTTACGTACTTACACTAGAGGAACGCGGCGGTTTGCGCAAACTCCCCATAGTTATTGGTGGTTTTGAGGCGCAAGCAATTGCGGTAGAGCTCGAAAACATGGTGCCATCCAGGCCCCTCACCCACGACCTCTTTCGCGCATTTTGCCAAGCATTTAATGTGGATATCATCGAGATCCTCATTTATAAGTTCAAAGACGGTGTCTTTTTTGCCAAACTAATTTGCGAGCAAAATGGTGTCCCCACCGAGCTCGATTCTCGTACCTCCGACGCCATCGCCATTGGTGTTCGTTTCAAAGCGCCTATCTACACCCTAGACAGCATCCTAGACGAAGTCAGCGGTATTGCACCTAGTTCACTTTCCGAACACTATGATTTTGACGACGAAAATGATATCTTTGAGCACGACGAGAAAGCTCCAAATGAATGGGATATCTATGCTACAGAAGAGCTAGAACACCAATTGTCAGAAGCACTCGACAACGAAGATTACGAACTAGCCTCAAAAATCCGCGATGAACTTAACCGACGCCATCAAAACTAGACTTACCCTTCTCAGCTTTTTTCAATTTTTTGTTTGGGGAGCCTGGCTCACCACGATCGGCACATATTGCACAGAAGGTCAGGGCTGGAGCTTTCCACAGTTCGGAGCCATCTTTTCTACCCTAGCCCTCTCTTCAATTCTAATGCCTTCACTTATTGGTATCATTGCCGATAAATGGATGCGCGCCGAGCGTTTGTACGGCATTTTACACCTCACATACGGCATTTTCATGCTCCTCATACCGCAAATTGCGTATTTTCAAGGGGCTTATCCAGCGCTGCGCAATTTTGAAGCATACGAAATCTTGTATTGGCTCATTTTTGGCGGCATGCTGGCTTATATGCCATCTATTTCACTCTCAAATTCAGTGTCGTATCGCATCCTAAAGATGAATAACCTGAATGTTCAGACCGATTTTCCTAAAATACGGGTTTGGGGTACCATCGGTTTTATTGCCGCTATGTGGCTCACCAACCTCAGTGGCAGCAAAGCTTCGGCTAACCAATTTTACATCGCAGGTGTGGGTGCTATTCTCCTTGGGCTCTATGCCTTTTCACTTCCCGCGTGTCTTCCGCAAGGCAAAACTTCCGACAAAAAATCACTTGCTGCGCAGCTCGGTTTAGACGCCTTCAAACTATTTGCCGAGTACCGAATGGCACTGTTTTTTGTCTTTTCTATTTTGTTAGGTGCTGCCTTACAACTTTCTAATATGTATGGCGATGCGTATTTAAGTAGTTTTCCAAAAGGTACACTCGTCGAAAAGTACTCCACCATCATTTACTCTATTTCTCAGGTTTCTGAAACAATATTTATCTTGACCATCCCTTTCTTTTTGAAGCGTTTTGGCATCAAAAACGTGATGCTATTTGCCCTTCTGGCATGGGTACTGCGCTATGGTTTCTTTGCTTATGGAAGCACTGATTTCGGCGTCTTCTTGATTGTCATGAGTTGTATTGTCTACGGTATGGCTTTCGATTTCTTCCTGATTTCAGGTTCTATGTTTGTAGAGGCCAACACCGATAGCAGCATTCGCTCAAGCGCGCAGGGCTTGTTTATCATGATGACCAACGGCATCGGCGCCTACATTGGCACTGTAGCCAGTAGCGCACTAATTGGCGCATTTTATATCTTACCAGATGGTCAAACTGATTGGCAAGGCGCCTGGTTGCTGTTTGCGGGTTATTCGCTAGTTGTGGCCATCTTGTTTTTACTGTTATTTAAAGACAAGCGTCAGACCGCTTAAGTTGCGACAGTATTAATCCCTAGAAAACTTATACCCCACTCCGCGTATCGAATGGAAATAATGCGGATGCTTCGGGTCTATTTCGAACAATTTTCGAAAGTTCAAGATGTAGTTGTCTATTGTTCTGGAGGTCGGGATTTGTTCTAGACCCCAAAGACGGTCTAAAATTTCATTTCTAGAGATTACTTTACCCTCCTTTTCGACAAATAATTCGAGTAACTGTATTTCGCGTTTGGTAAAAGTGTGCAGTAAAACGCCTACAGTATCGCGGAGTTCAAAGGAATTGAAATCGACTAATTTATCGCCAATTTGATGCTGACTCTGGGGTTCAGCTTGTACAGAACCATTGATTAAAATCTGTATTTTGAGTAGGAGTTCTTCCAAGTCAAAGGGCTTGACGAGGTAGTCATTGGCACCGAGTTTGAGCCCCGCAACGCGGTCTGCGGTGGTCCCTTTTGCCGACAAAAACAAAATTGGAACAGCCGAATGCTTGCGAATTTCTTTGCACAAATCAAAACCAGAAACATGCGGCAGCATGACATCCAAAATGACTAAATCAAAATGAATTGGACCAGAAAAAAGCTGGAGCGCTTGCGCGCCATCGGCATAAACATCTACGGTATAACCCTCCAATTCAAGATTTAAGGAAATCATATCGCGCAAGCTTTGCTCATCTTCCACTAAACAGATCCGGTACATATGTTTTTTTGATAGAAAAGTGTATTTTTGGTTGAAATTACTATAAACTCTTCAAACTATGAACAAAATTCTACGCTTTGGGCTGCTCATTTTAGGCCTTCAACTTGGGGTTTGGGCGCAACAAGGTCTTGTGCACACGACCAAATTGGAACTCTCCAAAGAAGTTCCAACACTCTCCTTACAAACACCTGATCTTGCAGCACTTGCCGAAGAGGACATCCTGCGCGACAAACAAGGCGTGCTCTACCGCATCGGTGTTGCTATACCTACGCACCTCACCCCACAAAACGCAGGTTACTGGACTACCAACGCAGATGGTAGCCGCACTTGGCAAATCGTTATTGTAGCTCCTGGAGCTGAGGCAATTAGCTACCTATTTGATCAATTTGTATTGTACGGCGGCAGCACCTTGCGCATTCAGAACATGGGTGGCCAAGACGTTCATCCAATGCTAACCAGCGCAGACGTAGAAGTGCACCATATGCAAAATGCCGCACTTTGTGGCGGATCTAAGCACGTTCTAACACTCACCGAACCTGCCTACACAACTCCATCCGAAATTTACATTGACCGCGTCATGTACAACTACCGTTCAACGGGTTATGAGGCAACAGAGAAAATCAATGAATCTGATCCATGTGAAATCAACATCAACTGCTCACCAGTTGGAGACGCTTGGCAAGATGAAAAAAGAGGCGTGGCACGCATCTACGTTGTAGAAGGTGCACAAGCTGGCTGGTGTTCGGGGTCTTTGATCAACAACACCGCTCAAGATTGCAAACCATACTTTTTAACAGCGTTGCATTGCGGCGTAAGTGCAACAGCAGCCAACATGAACCAATGGAAATTCTATTTCCGTTATGAAGCGGCAGCCTGCACCAACCCGACTACTGTTGGTTCGCTAGCCAGTAATTTTGTAACCGGTTGTTTGCGCATTGCAGATGCAGCAGATGGCGGCGGAAACTCAGGTTCTGACTTCCTTTTGGTAAAACTTGGAAACGCCAACAATGAAAGCACCATCATCAACAACTTGAAGTCGGCTAACCTCAATGCGTATTGGAACGGTTGGAACGCTAGTCCGAGTCCAACAACCGGAGGCGTTGGTATCCACCACCCTGCGGGCGACATCAAGAAAATCTCTACTTTCTCCGGCAATACGGTTTCAACACAATGGGGCTCAGCGACAGGTTCTCATTGGCGCATAACCTGGACAGCCAATGCCAACGGGCACGGCGTTACAGAAGGCGGCTCATCAGGTTCTCCCCTTTTTGACAATACAGGAAACATCATCGGTACACTTACCGGAGGCGGGTCATTTTGTACAGCGCTTTCAGCACCTGACCAATATGGCAAAATGGCCTACCACTGGACCAACAATGGCACAACAGCCATTCTACAATTGAAGCCGTGGCTAGATCCAGCAAACCTGAATGTTTTGGTTTTTGGTGGTTCTGCTGATCCATGTACGCCAACAACACCAGTTGCGCCTGTAGCCAACTTTGTAGCAAATGCCACAAGCGTTACCCCCGGAACAACAGTGAGCTTTACCGATTTATCTACAGGAATCCCTACATCCTGGGCTTGGTCTGTGAGCCCGGCAACTGGCTGGAGTTACGCAGCTGGCAGCAGTGCAAGCGTTCAAAACCCGCAAATCGTTTTCAATACTGTTGGGCAATATACGGTAAGCCTTACCGCCACAAATGCGCAAGGATCTGATGTAGAAACAAAAAACAACTATATCGTGGTAGCCCAAGTCACGGGACCTTGTACGGCGAGCGCAGTTTGCGACGAGTACATTGCTACGGTTAGCTTCAATACCATCAACAACACCTCAACATGTGGCAACAACGGGTACACCGATTTTACCAACACGAGCACTTCATTGGCACAAGGAACAGCTTATACGCTTACCATTACACCGGCAATTGTCAACAACACACAAGCTTCTGCCTACACCAACGATGAAATCGCTGCTTGGATTGACTTCAACAACGATTTTGATTTCAATGATGCAGGTGAGCAAGTCGCTTACGTACTTGTTGCAACTGGCTGGACGAACACCTTCAATGTCACCGTGCCTTTAGCTTCGTATACCGGCAATGTCCGCATGCGCGTGCGCATTTCTTACCAACCCGATGGCGCCATTACACCTTGTGGCACATCGAGCTACGGAGAAACCGAAGATTATACCATCAACATTACTTCAGGTGCTGGAATCACTGACAATCCACTTTCACAAGTGGCAATCTATCCAAACCCTGCAAATGAAGTGTTGATCGTAGATTTAAAAGACCTAGAAGAGGTCAATAGCATTGCTATTCTCGACATGAACGGCAAGCAAATTCAAAGTCTTCAGAAAATTGAAAATGGATTGAATACCTTCCAAATTAGCGAGTTAAAAGCGGGTATTTATCAAGTGCGTATCACCCAAAACGGATACCAATATACCCAGCGCGTGATCAAACTCTAATTGCTCACGTTTTCTTATTGAAAATACAAGGCGGCCCGCTCTAAGTGGGCCGCTTTTTTTTCGGGCAACATGCGGTTCCAATTCGCAACCATTTGAACGGTGCGCATGTTTTTGCGCAGGCGTTCTTGATGCTTGTCTACGAAATGCCAAAAAAGTGCATCAAACAATGCAGCGCCATCTGCATCGGCCTTAAAACCTTGCTTTTTGAGGTAATTTGAACCCGAGAAATATGGTTTGGTAGTCATGAGTCCACCGTCGGCATATTGGCTCATGCCATAAACATTTGGTACCATAACCCAATCGTAAGCATCGATGAAGTAGGTCATGAAAAAGCGATAAACCTCATCCGGATGCATTTCTGCTAAAAAGAAAAAATTACCCAACAACATCAGTCTTTCGATGTGATGCGCATAAGCATGCTTGTTCAGTTTGTCACTTACCTGCGCAAATAAAGACAAGGAAGACAGCTGCGCCCAATTCAAAGTACGCTTATGGTCCATTGCATTTTTGGTGCGTTGCACAACCCCCACCTTTTCATAGACCGCCCTTATAAACTCACGCCAACCTACTATTTGCCGGATAAACCCCTCAGTGCTTTCTATGGACACCTTCTGCTCGTGAAAAGCCTTCAGCACACGCTCCACTACTTCACCAGGCAGCAACAAGCCAATATTGAGTGCGGCCGATAAATTAGAATGAAATAGAAAAGGTGCTGATGTGCTAAATGCATCTTGGTATGGCCCAAATTGAGCAAGATTGACCTCGATAAAAAAATCAAGTGCCTCGCGGGCCTCTTGGTGCGTTACTGGATAAGCACTCAAATCCGGATCGCCAGGATGCTGTGTAAAATAGTTGGGAATTTCTTGTTGTGCTTTGAGCGCCCACTGACTTGTATAGGTTGGGAAATCGGGTAAAACCAATCCTTTTGGCAAGGCTTTGCGGTTTTCTGTATCAAAACTCCAGCGGCCGCCGAGGGCTTGACCATCTTGATCGAGGAGGATACCGAGTCGCTCGCGCTGTTTTTTATAAAAGTCAGCCAAGAAAAACCGTTGCTCGCGCTGTCCAAAAAGTACTATGTTGTCTGCCTTGGAATTGATAAAAGATGGATTTTCTAGCCAAGTGAGCTGCAGTTCGCATTGTTGGGTATAGCGTCGGATCCTTTTCTCTAGCAAAAAATCAGTTGGGTCTACCACGATGATTTGGGTAGTCATTTGACGCAATTGATCAAAGACGACCCCTAATTTTGCCTCCTTTTCTTCAAAGTAACGCACTCGCTTGCTTTTACTCCGCAAATATTCTGCGTAGTAATTCATGGAGGCCCGGTGCAAGGCCAGTTTCTTCTGGTGAAAAGGCAGCTGAGTAAAGAAGAGTTCGTCCTCGATTAGCCAAAATGCGTCGGCATGCGCAAACGCAGGATGCTGCTCGAAAAGCTGGTGTGGAAAAACCAAACAAATTGTAGTTGACATACCCAACTAACACCCCAAAAACAACTTTGTTTGGCACCTACTTCTCGTCCCAATTTTGAGTTTACAATTTCTTTATATTGCGCTCAAACTCTCCGTAAATTTGTGTTGTATTTAAACGCAATCATGGATAAAGTTTCTTATGTTGGCAATGCAGACGTCAGCGCCATCGAACACCTCTACCAACAATACCGTCAAGACCCCTCTAGCGTAGATATCGGCTGGGCTAAATTTTTTGAAGGATTTGAATTCGCCCAAACGAGTTTTGAAAAAGGCGGTTCTATTCCTGAAAATTTTGTGAAAGAATTCAAGGTCATTAACCTGATCAATGGCTACCGAACACGCGGCCACCTCTTCACGCGTACCAACCCTGTGCGCGAACGCCGCAAGCACACACCCACACTAGACATCTCACATTTTGGACTCTCAGAACAAGACCTCAACGAGGTTTTTCAGGCTGGAGAACAAATCGGAATTGGTGCTGCCAAACTTTCTGACATCATTGCGCACCTAGAGCTCACCTATTGTCAGTCCATTGGCATCGAATACATGTACATGCGCGATTCCGAACGCATCGATTGGTTTCGCAACAAAATAGAACTGAGCAACCGCCCAGTTTTCGACCCCAAACGCAAGAAGAAAATCTATGAGAAGCTCAACCAAGCAACAGGATTTGAAGCATTCTTAGGTAAAAAATTCGTGGGGCAAAAACGCTTTTCCATTGAAGGTGGTGAGGGCCTAATTCCAGCACTCGACACGCTTGTACACAAAGGAGCAGCCTTAGGTGTTGAGTATTTTGTAATGGGTATGGCCCACCGCGGTCGCCTCAATACTTTGGCCAACATCTTTGAAAAGCGTCCGCGCGATATCTTTAGAGAATTTGAAGGCAAAGAGTTTGATTTTGAAACCACATTTGATGGCGACGTGAAGTACCACCAAGGCTTTACCTCGCACATCGAACTCGAAAATGGTCAAAAAATTGGCCTCACCCTTGCGCCCAACCCTTCCCATCTCGAGGCCGTCAATACGGTTGTAGAAGGCATTGCTCGGGCAAAAATTGATCATGTTTACCAAACAGAAGATAAAGTTTGCCCAGTTCTGATCCACGGCGACGCTGCAGTAGCGGGCCAAGGCATCGTTTACGAAACCATTCAAATGGCAGGCCTCGACGGTTACAGAACAGGCGGAACCATTCATATTGTCGTGAACAACCAAGTTGGCTTCACGACCAACTATCTCGACGGACGTACCTCAACATACTGTACCGATGTGGCTAAAACAACCCTTTGCCCCGTTTTCCATGTAAATGGCGACGACATCGAGGCTGTGGTCACCACCATCGAAATCGCAATGGAATACCGCCAGGCTTTTCACCGCGACATCTTTATCGATTTATTGTGCTACCGCAAATACGGCCACAACGAAGGCGACGAACCAAAATTCACGCAACCAAAGCTCTATAATATCATTGCCAAGCACCCTAATCCAAGAGAAATCTATTTGGAACAACTCCAACGCGAAGCGCTCTTGAGTACCGAAGATGCCAAGCAAATTGAGCAAGTGTACCAACAGTTTTTGGAAGCGGAATACGAAGCGTCGAGAAGCCGTGACAAAGCATTGGTCTATGACTTTTTAAGCCTGACCTGGAAAGACTACCGCCATGGCACTGCTCAAGACTTTGAAAAATCGCCACAAACCGGCATTGCCAAAAAAGAACTACTGATACTCGGGCGCAAACTTGCCACTTTGCCAGAAGGCAAGAAATACTTTAGAAAAATTGCCAAAATTTTCGAAGACCGCCTCGCTGCCATCGAAAACGATAAGCTAGACTGGGGCTCAGCAGAAATGCTGGCTTATGCTACCCTACTGGCAGAAGGCCATGCGGTGCGTATTTCTGGGCAAGACGTCGAGCGCGGTACTTTCTCACATCGCCATGCCGTTGTCAAGACCGAAGACACCGAAGAAGAAGTATTGACACTCAATGCGCTTCAAGAAAAACAAGGTGCTTTCAGTATCTACAACTCCTTGTTGTCTGAATACGGCGTTCTTGGTTTTGAATACGGCTACTCGCTGGCCAACCCTTCTGGGCTCACTATTTGGGAAGCGCAATTCGGTGACTTCTTTAATGGCGCCCAAATTATGGTCGATCAATTCATCTCCGCCGGAGAAGACAAATGGGCTACCCAAAGTGGCTTGGTAATGCTCTTGCCACATGGTTACGAGGGGCAGGGCGCAGAGCACTCAAGCGGGCGCATGGAGCGTTTCTTGCAACAATGCGCTGACCTCAACATGCAAATTGTCAATACCTCCACACCAGCCAACCACTTCCATTTGCTGCGCCGCCAAATCAAGCGCGACTTCCGCAAACCACTCGTCGTCTTTTCTCCAAAAATGTTGCTGCGCTACCCAGACGCCACCTCAAGTTTAGATGAAATGGCAAAAGGTGCCTTCCAAGAAGTACTAGACGACAGCGCTGCTGTAGCCAAAAAAGTAGACACCGTAGTACTTTGTAGCGGTAAGTTTTACTACGAAATGAAAGTAAAAGCCGCCGAACTTGGCGTCGAGAACATGGCTTTTGTGCGCGTGGAACAACTTTACCCACTTCCGACCGCTCAAATTGATGCCATTCTAGCCAAATACAAAGCCAAAAACATCCTTTGGGCTCAAGAAGAACCTGCCAACATGGGTGCTTGGACCCACATGGCCATGAATTTGCGCCATATTCCACTCGTTGGCATTTGCAGACCAGCAAGCGCCGCAAGTGCAGAAGGATCAAAAAAATTACACGAAATTCGCCTCAAACAATTGTTCAACGACCTCTTTGCCTACGCGCAAAAAGCATAAATTAGAAACGTATGTCACTATTAGAAATGAAAGTCCCGAGCCCGGGAGAATCCATCTCAGAAGTAGAAATTGCCACTTGGCTCGTTGCCGACGGCGATTACGTCGAGAAAGACCAAGCCATTGCTGAAGTAGATTCAGACAAAGCTACCCTTGAGTTACCTGCCGAAGAAAGCGGAATCATTACGCTGAAGGCAGCTGAAGGAGATGTTGTCAAAGTAGGGCAAGTCGTTTGCCTTATTGATACAAGTGCAGCGCGCCCTGCGGGCGCACCTGCAGCGGCGCCTGCGCAGAGCGCAGCGCCCCAAACTGCGGCGCCTGCGGCGCCAACAGCCGCACCTGCGGCAGCGGCGCCAAATCCAGATCCAGTAAAGCCAGCAAGTTATGCCAGCGGCTCCGCCTCACCTGCGGCTGCAAAAATTATCAAAGAAAATAACCTCAACACTGCTGCTATTCCGGCGAGCGGTAAAGATGGGCGCATCACCAAGCAAGATGTCATTGCAGCTATGTCTGCAGGCTTCTCCACTGAAGCAACGCAAGGTTGGGGAGGCACGCGTGAGCAAAGCCGCGAAAAAATGTCTATGCTCCGTCGCAAAATTGCAGAGCGCTTGGTCGCTGTGAAAAATGAAACAGCCATGCTCACTACTTTTAACGAAGTAGACATGAAACCAATCATGGACATCCGCGCAAAATACAAAGATGCGTTTGCCAAGCACCACGAAGTCAATTTGGGCTTTATGTCTTTCTTTACCAAGGCTGTAACTGAAGCGCTCAAGTTGTATCCTGCTGTCAATGCACAAATAGATGGCAACGAAATGATCTTCCACGACTACGCAGATATCGGCATTGCGGTTTCTTCACCAAAAGGCCTGATGGTACCGGTGGTACGCAACGCCGAACAAATGGGCCTCGCCGACATCGAACGCGAAATCAAGCGTTTGGCCATCAAGGCACGCGACGGCAAAATGACACCTGAAGACATGAGCGGAGGCACCTTCACGATTACCAATGGTGGTGTTTTTGGCTCCATGCTCTCTACCCCGATTATCAATCCGCCACAATCTGCCATTCTCGGCATGCACAACGTGGTAGAACGCCCAGTAGCCATCAATGGCAAGGTCGAAATCAGACCAATTATGTATGTGGCCCTTTCCTATGACCACCGCATTATCGATGGCAAAGAATCGGTTGGTTTCTTAGTGAAAGTCAAAGAAATGCTCGAAAATCCCGAGCGCATGTTGTTTGGCTCCAAAGACCCAATGCAGATCTTGCTCGGCCTCTAAAAAAGCAATAAATTCAACAATAAAAAGCGTTCTTCGGAGCGCTTTTTTTGCTTCGGAGCTTTGGATTGCTTTTCGTATATTTGCTGTTCAAAAATTGTAGCAACAATGTCAAAAATCAGGAAGCAAGACGCCCTAGATTACCACTCCTCTGGCAGACCAGGGAAAATAGAAGTAGTTCCCACAAAGCCCTATGCCTCGCAAAGAGACCTTTCTTTGGCTTATTCACCAGGTGTTGCCGAGCCTTGCTTGCGCATTGCTGAAAACAAAGCCGACGTTTACAAATACACAGCTAAACGCAATCTGGTAGCCGTTATTTCTAACGGAACAGCCGTGCTTGGCTTGGGCGATATCGGCCCAGAAGCCTCAAAACCAGTTATGGAAGGCAAAGGTTTGCTCTTTAAAATCTTTGCAGACATCGACGTTTTTGACATCGAAGTTGACGCCAAAGATCCAGAACTTTTTATCCAAACGGTAAAGGCTATTGCGCCAACATTTGGCGGCATCAACCTAGAAGATATCAAAGCCCCAGAAGCTTTTGAAATCGAGCGCCGACTCAAAGAAGAGCTCGACATTCCAATCATGCACGACGACCAACACGGCACGGCAATCATCAGTGCGGCTGCACTACTCAATGCGCTTGAACTCTCCGAAAAAAATATCGAGGACGTCAAAATTGTCGTTTCTGGAGCTGGCGCCGCCGCTGTCTCTTGCATCAAACTCTATCACCGCTTGGGTGTTCAACCCCACAACGTCTTCATGTACGACTCAAAAGGCCTCATTCATGCTGGCCGTACCGACCTCGACGACATGAAAAAAACCTTTGCGGCGCATCCAAAAGATGTCGACTTCGAACAAGCGTTTATCGGCGCCGACGTATTTTTAGGCCTTTCTAAAGCTGGGCTTGTGAGCAAAGAAATGATCGCCTCCATGGCCAAAGACCCCATCGTTTTTGCCTTAGCCAACCCTGAGCCCGAAATTTCTTACAAAGAAGCCACTTCAGTGCGCAAAGACATCATTATGGCCACCGGACGCTCTGACCATCCTAATCAGGTCAATAACGTACTCGGTTTCCCTTATATCTTTAGAGGTGCACTCGACGTTCGCGCCACCAGCATCAATGAAGAAATGAAATTGGCGGCCGTAAAAGCAATTGCTTCACTCGCCAAAGAAACCATACCAGAAGAGGTGATTGAAGCCTACGGGGGCAAAAACATTTCTTTTGGCCGCGAGCAAATCATCCCCAAACCGCTAGATCCTCGCCTCATCTATTATGTAGCGCCAGCAGTAGCACGCGCCGCAATGGAATCTGGCGTCGCACAAGAACCGATCGAAAACTGGGAAGAATACGAGAATCAGCTCAAAAGTCGCCTGGGTCTGGACAACAAACTACAGCGCAATATCACCTCCAAAGCGCAAGGAAATCCAAAAACCGTTGTATTTCCAGAAGGAGACAACATCAAAATCCTTAAAGCAGCCCAACAAGCCTACGACGAAGGTGTCGCTTTCCCTATTTTACTAGGTAAAAAGCAGCGCATCATCGACCTGATGAACGAATACAGTATCGAAATCCCGGACGTTCAGATCATCGATTGCAAATCCGATGAAGAAGAAGCGCGCCGCATCCAATATGGTACAGAGTTCTTTGAAAAGCGCAAGCGCAAAGGCATTACTGAATATGAAGCCATATCCCTGATGCGCGAACGCAACTATTTTGGCGCCATGATGCTCAATATGGGAGAAGCCGATGCAATGGTCACTGGACTTACGCGCAGCTACCGCTCTGTATTGCGTCCAGCAATTAGCACCATCGGTTTACAAAAGGATATCAAGACCATCGCCGGCATGTATATCCTCAATACCAAAAAAGGTCCACTTTTCCTTGCCGACACCACGGTTAACCTCAATCCGTCTGCCGAACAAATTGCAGAAATTACTGTCAACGTTGCCAAATTTATTAGACGCTTGAAAGTGCAGCCTAGAATTGCACTGTTGAGTTACTCGAACTTTGGTTCGTCGCCAGGTGATGACCCAGAAAAAATGTCAAAAGCAGTCCAGATTTTACACGAAACACAACCCAACTTGGTTGTCGACGGTGAAATGCAAGCCAATTTTGCCCTCAATCCGGAGCTCATGAACGAGAAATTCCCTTTCTCTTTCTTAGCCAACAAAGAGGTCAACACCCTTATTTTCCCGAATCTTTCTGCCGGAAATATCGCTTACAAACTTTTGCAATCTACCAATGAGCTCGACGCAATAGGTCCGATTTTATTGGGTATGCGCAAATCTTTACACGTGCTACAACTCGGAGCAAGTGTGCGTGAAATCCTCAGCATGATCAAAATTGCCGTCATCGACGCACAAAGCCAAGACAAATGATCTCAAGACTCAATGGCCGCCTAATTGAAAAGAATCCTACCAACCTGCTCATTGAGTGCGCGGGCGTGGGTTATGATGTGAAAATTTCGCTCAACACCTTTTCTGCATTACCCAATACAGAGGCCATTGTATTGCATACCAAGCTGATTGTCAGAGAAGATGCGCATATTCTTTACGGTTTTGCAACCAAAGAAGAGCGCGAAATGTTCGGGCACCTCATCAGTGTTTCGGGCATCGGGCCCAATACAGCGCTCATCATGCTCTCCTCCATGACACCCGACGACATCGCACACGCCATTCTCTCCGAAGACGTCGCGAGCATTCAAAAAATCAAAGGGATTGGCACCAAAACAGCCCAACGTGTCATCATCGACCTCAAAACCAAGGTCTCCAAAATGGAACTCGGCAGCGAGAATATTTTCTCTGCAAACAATAGAAACCGTTTTGACGCGTTAATTGCATTGGTTTCGCTCGGTTTTGATAAAAAATCAGCCGAAAAAGTATTGGATAAAATCGATACCGGAACCCAAACCGTAGAACAACTGATCAAAGAAGCGCTAAGACTACTATAACCGTGCAACACAACTACTGGCAAAAATATCTATTGATTGGCACCCTCATTTTGATGGTGTTTTTCAACTTTGGGGAAGTGGCTGCCCAAACACCAACCCTTCCCTTCCCTATCATCAATCCACTCAATCCGTTTCAAAACCTACCCCAAAGTTTTGACCTCGGCGACCCTACCAAACTCAACCAAACCATCGTCTACGATTCAGAATCGGGCACATTTGTGTTCAAAGACATGATGGGCAAAGACACCTACTTTCGGGCGCCACAAGCCATGACACTCGAAGAATACCTTCAATACGAAGAAAAAAAGAGCTTCTCGTTGGATTGGAAAGAAATTGTAGCTGAAGAAAGTGCAGAGAACCGCACTTTTGAGCTGCCGATCAAAATTGGTTCTAAAGCCTTTGAAAGCTTTTTTGGCTCAGATTTAATCACCATTACACCTGGTGGTAACCTCGAGATTTCTCTAGGTGCCAACCACTCTCGCGTAGACAACCCTATTCTGCCTATGCGTCAGCGCAATATTACGCGCTTTGACTTCAATCAAAACATCAACATGGACATCACGGGCCAAATCGGTACCATGATGAAAGTGAACATGAAATACAACACCCGCGCCAACTTTGACTTTGAAAACATCTCCAAATTAGAGCGCACAGGAAAAGAAGACGACATCTTACAAAAAATCGCCCTCGGGCAGGTCAGCCTTGAGCTTCCTACTACCCTCATTCCGAGCTCTCAGACGCTTTTTGGTTTCAAAACACAACTCAAATTTGGTCGTTCAACCTTTGATTTCATCGTCGCACAATCCAAAGGAAAGCGCACCGAAATCAATGTCACTGGCAAAGCGCAAGTTCAAAAATTTGAAATCACCGCCGACAACTACGAAGCCAACCGCCACTATTTCCTCAACCTCTACCACCAACAACACTACGATACCGCCATGGCAACGCTTCCGGTTGTCAATTCGACAACGTACATCACGCGTATCGAGGTTTGGGTAACCAACCGCAGCAGCATCACTGAAAACACCCGCAACATTGTTGCATTTTCCGATTTAGGTGAGGCCAAACAAAGCAATTGCCAAGGAAATCCGGGCAACTATTCTACGCAAGAATTACCTGACAACCAAGCCAATGGCCTCTACGACTGGGCAGCAGTTCAGCCCATGATCCGCGGCTTTTCAAATGCCGTTTTAGCCCTGAGTGCACAAGTCAATTCACCAGGCCCGTTTAACCAAGCCGTCGATTACGAGAAAGTTGAAAACGCGCGCAAACTCAATGAAAACGAATACACTTACAATGCACTGCTCGGCTACATCTCTCTCAACACAGCGCTCAACAACGACGAAGTATTGGCCATTGCCTATGAATACACCTACAGAGGTGAGACCTATCAAGTAGGCGAATTCTCTACAGACGGCACCAACGGTCAAGAAGCACTGATCCTCAAACTCATCAAGCCAACCATCACCAATCCCAAGAATAAAATTTGGGACCTCATGATGAAAAACGTTTACTCTATCGGCGCTTATCAAGTAGATCAACTCGGCTTTAAAATTGACGTTTACTACAACAACCGCGAAACTTCTGTACTGCAGCCTTTCTTGCCTTTTGATGGCATTGATAAAAAACAGATTGTAACGCTCCTCGACATGGACAAAATCAATCAAAACAACCAGCCGTTCTCCGATGGTGTTTTTGACTTTGCACCTTTCAATGTTGTAGGAAATAAAATTGATAATGGCGGTACCATTAACCGCAAAAACGGCCGCATTTTCTTTACCACAGTTGAACCATTTGGCAAAACACTTGCCGAAAAACTCACTGAAGCGGGGGTTCCTGCCCTGTATGTCAATCAGTTGTCTTATACTGAACTCTACGACTCCACCAAAACCGCAGCGCAGCAAATCCCAAGTAAGAACCGCTTTGTTTTCAAAGGTGAGTTTCAGTCTTCTATCTCTTCAGAAATCGCATTGAACGTCATGAACATTCCGCAAGGAGCTGTAGTCGTAACAGCAGGTGGGATGCGCTTGGTGGAAGGTGTTGACTACACCGTAGATTACGCTTTTAGCCGTGTGAAAATCCTCAATACGGGTATTCTTGAATCCAATACCCCAATCAAAATCTCCATTGAGTCGAACTCCGTGTTTGGTTTTCAGGCCCGCTCCATGATTGGCGGCCGCTACCAATACCGCATCAATGAAAACTTTAAAGTAGGTGCCACGTGGTTGCGCATGATGGAGCGCCCCGTTACTCAAAAAGTAGACTTCGGCAGTGAGCCATTTAAAAACAACGTTCTTGGCGCAGACTTCGCCTTCCGCACCAACGTACCAATGTTGACTAAACTAGTCGATTTATTGCCCGTCATTTCTACCAACACCATGTCGACGCTCTCGATGTCTGGAGAAGTTGCTACTTTGCGTCCGGGCCAACCGCGCGCAATCAACAAAGAAGGCACCTCTTACATCGACGATTTCGAAGCATCACAAAGTGCCATTGACCTCAAGAGCATTGCCGCTTGGCGCTTGGCGTCAGTTCCGCAAGGACAACCCGATTTATTCCCAGAAGCTGCCAAAAAAGACCTCAGCTCGGGCTACAAACGTTCCAAACTCGCCTGGTATGGCATTGATCCAGTTTTTTATCAAAGCAATCAGCTCACTCCTGCGCACATCAAGCAAGACCCCACCATGCTCTACGACAGCCGCATGCGCTTGATTCAAATGACAGACATCTTTCCAAATTTGCAATTGCAATATGGTTCCATTTCAAACATTACGCCACTTGATTTAGCTTATTATCCGGCTGAGCGTGGAATGTACAATTATGACACCACCGCCACTATAGACTCACTCGGACAATTTACCAACCCAGAAGAGCGTTGGGGCGGCATCATGCGCGGCCTCACCACCAACGACTTCGAATTGGCAAATATCGAATTCATTCAATTCTGGCTCCTTGACCCATTCAACGAAGACGCCGAAAACCAAAATCCCAACGCCCCTATGTCTGGAGGTGATCTCTATTTCAATTTAGGCAACATTTCAGAAGACATTCTACCCGACTCGCGCAAGAGTTTCGAGCACGGTCTGCCACTTAACAACGACCCTTTATTGCTAGACAACATCGACACCACACTTTGGTCGAGAATTTCTACCCAGCAGGTCGTAGTGAATGCTTTTGCCAATGACCCCGCAGCCCGCATTAAACAAGATGTCGGTCTAGACGGCTGGGACAACCTCGCCGAAAGCCAAAGCTACGCTTCGTTTGTGAGCTGGGTACAAAACAACACCACCCTAAGTGCAACTGCCAAAGCCCGCATGATTGCCGACCCTTCTACCGATGATTACAACTACTACCTAGACGACGTCTATGACAACGCCAAACTCAATATCTTGGAGCGCTACAAGCGCTACAACGGCATGCAAGGTAACTCGCCCACAACCGAAATGTCAGACACTGCCAATACCTTAGGCTACCCAACTATTGCAGCCAACTTCCCTGACATTGAAGACATCAACCAAGACAACAACCTTTCCGAGTCAGAGGCTTATTTCCAGTACCGCGTGAGTTTGCGCCCTAACGACCTTCAAAACGTTGGCAGCAACTTCATTACCAACAAACAAGTATATCAAAACGGTACCAAAACAGAAACATGGTATCAATTCAAAGTGCCTATCCGCGAGTTCGAAAAACGCGTCAACGGCATTCAAGATTTCCGCTCTATTCGTTTCATGCGCATCTACATGAAAGGTTTTGACGAGCCAGTGGTATTGCGCTTTGCACGCCTTGAATTTGTTCGTGGCGAGTGGCGTCGTTATTTCCAAGACCTCACCCAACCAGGCTTGAGCGTCCAAACCGACCCGAATCTTACTCAATTTAATATTGCCGCACTCAATATCGAAGAAAATGCGCAGCGCCAGCCGGTCAATTATGTAGTACCTCCAGGAATTACCCGTGAAATCGACCCTTCACAAGTATACCAACGCCAAATGAACGAGCAGTCTTTGGTGCTTGAAGTTTGCAACTTGCAAGATGGCGACGCACGCGCTGCATACCGCAATGTGCAGTTTGACGTGAGAACCTACAAGAAACTCAAAATGTTTGTGCATGCAGAATCTGTCGTGCAGAACCAAGTCAAAGACAACGAGCTCACTTTGTTTGTGCGCTTGGGTACAGACTACGTAGATAACTACTACGAATACGAGCTGCCGATGAAAGTAACGGATTGGAACATTACCAACCCCGACCTCATTTGGCCAGCTGCAAACAACATCGAAATCGAATTTGACCGCTTATTGGCGCTCAAAATGGAGCGCAACACCAAACTAGAAGAAGGCGTGCCAGGCGTATCGAGTATTGTTGAGTACGAAAAAGTAGACCCGAACAATCCCAACAACCGCATCAAGGTAAAGGGAAGCCCGAATTTACAAGGTGTCAAGACCATCATGATTGGTGTTCGAAATCCTTCGAAATCTGATCCCGACAACACCTGGGGGCCCGACAACGGCGACGCCGAATGCGTGAACGTATGGGTCAATGAAATGCGCCTGACAGATTTCGTAAGTGACGGCGGCTCTGCTGCCGTTGGCCAGATGCAGTTGCAGCTGGCAGATTTCGCTACGGTCCAAGCCGCAGGAAATTATTCTGGCATCAACTGGGGTGCCGTAGATAGCCGCGTTCAAGATCGCCAACGCAACCAGCGCATGGGCGCCGATATCAGCACCACCATGCAGCTCGGTCAGTTCTTTGGCAAACAAGCGCGCGTTTCTCTTCCGTTCTATTATGGCTACTCTATTGGCGTCATCAACCCTGAATACGATCCTTTTAATCCTGATATCAAGCTTTCCAACTACGACATCGCTACCCGCAAAGAGCGCATGCGCCTTGGGCAAGACTTCACGGAGCGCCGCTCATACAACTTCACCAATGTGCGTAAAGAAGCCAAAGCCGGTACCAAACCACAATTCTGGAGTATCTCCAACTGGTCGGCTACGTACGCTTTTGCAGAAAACATCAAGCGTGACTTCAACATCAAATCAGACATGACGCGCACCTGGACAGGCGCACTCAATTACAACTACACTTTTGCTGGCAAACCTTGGGAGCCCTTCAAAAAATGGCAACCTGCCCAGAAAAATCCTTGGCTCAAACCACTCAAAGATTTCAATCTTTATTATTTGCCAAAAAACATCGCTTTTACCAATGATTACTCGCGCATCTACAACGAGAGACAAGTGCGCAATATCATTGTGCCCGATTACAACTTTGACCCCATTTACCTCAAACGCTTTGATTGGAACCGCAACTATCAATTGGGCTACGATGTAACCAAAGCGCTTAAAACTACCTTTACTGCCAATAACCGCTCTATTTTCGTAGAAGGGAATCACGGCGTAGACCGACGCACTAATCCTGAAGGTTACCAAGAATTCATGGATACCATTCGCTCGCAAATGAGCACCTTTGGCCGCACCATGGATTATACACACAACTATTCCATCAGTTATACTTTGCCTTTTGACAAACTACCGGTTACCAATTGGTTGTCTTCAAATGTCAAATATGCCGGTACCTATAACTGGCAACGCGCACCACTCGGACAAGCGGAATTTGGCAACACCATTCAAAACTCGCGCTCTATCAACATGACCGCACAAGGCAATTTGGTCACGCTCTATAATCAAATACCCTATTTTAAACGGGTGCTCTCAGACGGCAAAGGCGCCAAAACAACATCCGCCAAAACTGGTGCTGGAGGAGCACAACCCGGTAAAGGAGGTCCACCTAAGAAAGCAGAATTCAAGCCTAAGAAACCGCTTGAAGAAATGACCGAAAAGGAACGCAAAGAGTACGACCGCCAGCTCGCTAAATTTGAACGCAAACAGGCGCGTGAAGAGGAGCTCAAAGCCAAAGAAAGCGAACCAATCAACCCTGTTCTCGGCACCTTGGCTAGACTCGTGATGTCTGTGCGCAATATTTCCGGCACCTACACGCTTTCTGACGGAACAATGTTGCCTGGCTATAACCAAGAGTCAAGTGTGCTCGGCATGAACGGCAGTACCTTTGGCCTTACGCCTTTCGTTTTCGGTAAGCAAGGCTACGATGTTTTCGGTAGAGAAACCGGCTACCACGTTGGCGACTTCGCCCGTGACAACAACTGGTTGGTTCAGAACGAAAATCTCAACAAGCAATTTATGGTCAACCATACGGCAAACCTACAGCTTAAAGCAACTTTAGAGCCTTTCAAAGACCTCAACATCAACCTCAACGCTTCGCGCAACTACAGCACCCAAGCTGGCGAATTTTACCGCTGGAACCCGAGCTCAGCTGCATTTGAATCGCAAAGCCGTTTTGAAAGCAGCACCCTAACCTACACCACCATCTCTTGGGGAACGGCATTCGCCAAAATGGACAGCGCTTTCCGTTCGCCTATCTTCCAACAGATGATGGCCAACAGCCAACAGGTTTCTCAACTCATTGGCGGCAGTAACGCCAACTCGAGTTTCTTGCCAAACGGTTACTATGAAGGGTATTCCGCTACACAACAAGAAGTGGTTATTGGGTCATTCCTTACCGCATACACCAATTCACCAATCGATAGTAAAACGATCAATCCGCGCAGCAATATGCCTTTGCCAAACTGGACGATCAACTATGCAGGACTCAGTAAGTTTGACTTTGCCAAGGATATCGTAAAGTCATTTAAACTCAACCACGGCTACTCCTCTTCCGTATCGGTCAACGGCATGCAGACCAACCTCAACGCTACCCTCGACGCCAACGGTTCGCCAACTGCACTTGACCTCAACAACAACTTCATCGCCCAAATGCAGGTGCAAAACATCACCATAACTGAGCGTTTCTCGCCTTTGATCGGAATGTTAGCCACCTGGAACATCATGGGTAAGAACATCACAACCAACTTCGAATACAAAAAAGACCGCCAAGCGACACTCTCCTTGAACAACAACCAAGTTACCGAAACGCTCGGTCAAGAAATTGTAGTCGGAACAGTCGTGAACATCCCTAAGCTCAAATTAGTGCGCAGTATCGATGCCAGCGACTTACTCATCAATGTCAATTTCTCTTTCCGTGACAACGCAACCGTGATCAGAAAAGTAGTAGAGAATACCAACATGGCAACAGCTGGGCAAACCACCGTGAGCTTCAAGCTAGACGCCAACTACAAACTCAATGAATACTTGAGTGCTATTTTCTACTATGAGCAATTCATCAATAAACCAAAAGTTTCACTGAGCTACCCTACCGGAAACCTCAAAACTGGTGTAACGCTCCGTTTTGACCTCAACGGCCTTAAATAAGCAAACTACAAATGATCAGAGCGGCTACAGTTCAAGATATTCCAGCAATTTTTGCACTGATACAAGAGCTCGCCTCCTATGAGCGCGCACCCGAACAGGTTGTAAATACGCCCGAACAACTTGAAATTGATTTATTTGAAGACCAAATTTGCAGCGCCATTGTAGCCACAAATGAATCTGACACGGTCATTGGTTTTGCACTTTATTACATTTCCTACTCCACTTGGAAGGGGCGCTGCTTGTATTTAGAAGATTTTTACGTGCAAGAAGCCGAACGCAAGCAAGGTTATGGTCAGGCTTTATTTGACGACATCGTGCGCACCGCCAAGCAAATGGGTGTCAAGCGCATGGACTGGCAAGTGCTAGATTGGAACCATACTGCCCTCAATTTCTACCGCCGCAATCACGCCACCCTAGATCCAGAATGGATCAATGGCCGACTTTTTTTTGAATAAACCGCAAGTTCTCAGAGAAGTTGGCATCTTTATGGTGTGAACACCAACCCTCCTGCACCTATTTTTGAAGAAATAGTCAAGACCTACGATACAAAGGTCTACAAACTGTGTTGGTATCTACTCAAAAACAAGCCGGATGCGCAAGATTGCACACAAGATATTTTCATCGCAATATATCAAGCGCTACCTAATTTTAAACAGGAGTCAAGCATACAAACCTGGATTTACCGCATCAGCACCAATAAATGTTACGAATACCTCCGGCGCAAAAAAAGAAAGAAAAGATTCGGTATTCATGTTGAAATCGATCAGTTCTTTTCCCAAACAATTGCCTCCGAACAACAAAACCCTGAAGAAATCGCACTCGCCGCAGAAAAATCACTTTTTTTCTGGAAAGCAGTAGAAAAACTCCCACTTCAACAACAAATCGCCTATACGCTATTCAATGTAGAGGACATGAGTTATCAAGAAATCGCTGCTGCGCTACAGACAAGTGTAAGTGCTGTTGAATCACTGCTGTTTAGAGCAAGACGCAAACTTGAAATTGCACTTTCTGACTGGCAAAAAAAATAACGCAAGTTTTGAACTTAAAAAACAACCAACTCTTTATGCAAAGTGAATATTTTCTTTCGAAAGACATACCGGTGCCTGATCACCTAAGGGAGCAACTCCTAAAGGCACCTTTAATTGTTAAAAAACAAAAACGCGAGCGCGCTATTTGGCTAACGAGCATTTTGTTTTTATTGTCCCTGAATGTTGGTATGTACTGGCAACACGAAACAAAACGCCAAGAACAAGCAACAGCTGAAGTTTATCAATACCTCACCCAAACTTATCACTACCCATGAAAAGTATCCGCATATTGCGCAGCGCAATTCTTCTTTTGGTTTGCACTAACCTCTTTTTGTTGTATAAGTTATACAGCAAACCAAAGCACCCGCCAAGATTGAGTCATATTGTCAGGGCAGAAGGCACTCTCGCCAAAACACTCGATAAAGAAATGCACCGCCATCATCGGGCAGTTGTCAAATGGACACAACGGCAATTTGAGCTGCGTCAAAAATTAGTTCATTCGCAGCCCCAAAATGAACATTCGCGATCGGTATTATTGGATCAAATTTCTAGGTGTCAAAGAAATATTGATTCCATCACAATTGCACATTTTGACTGTGTAAGCGAACTTTGCACACCCGCACAAGAAAAGCGTTTTCGCAAATTCAGAACCCAGATTCTACAACCCCAACATCTGCAGCGCTAATGCCGTATCTTTTTTTTGTACTGTTTGCGCTCTCTGGCCTTTTTACTTTTGCCCAACAGCAAGTCAAGTTGACCTGGAACAATCAACCATTTGAATTAGACAGCACCTATTTACTCCACGACACCCTGCAATTTCAACTGTCAGAATTGAAATGCTACATTCAAGGTATGCCTCAAAAAGGGAACAACGCCATCCATTTGATAGATGCTGCCGATCCGGAAACTTGGCAGTGGCAAGACCATGCTACTGCACTGCAAGTTGGGATCCGAGCTGAAATTCAAACAGCTGGTGTTTTTACGGGTGCCCTCGACCCCATCAATGGCATGTATTGGGCATGGAATACCGGATTCATCAGCGTCAAGTGTGTGGGAGAATTCAACAACTTCAAAACCGGTCAAACTCAAAGTTTTGAATTTCATTTAGGCGGCTATCAAGCACCTTTTGCCTGCATAATGGCTATTCCCGGTAGCGGAACGATCTTGAATTGCGATTTGCAAACGTGGTTTGGCCACATTTTGGAAACACCCCCGCTAGGTTGGAAAATCATGCAACCTAGCAAAGCTAGCCTTATGCTTTTTGAACTTTTTACATCTTCATTGAGCTATGCTAAATAAATTGCTCTTTGTCTTGCTCCTCGGGTTCTTGTTGCTTTCGCTTAAGGATAGTCAAATTAGTCAGGCAAAATCTTGGCCTGAACCAATTCAAGCGACATCAAAATATGCGTCTAAAGCTGGTTTCGCGCTAGGAAGGGCATTGTTTTATGACCCTTTGTTGTCGGCAGACAGCAGTGTGTCGTGCGCTTCATGTCATTTGTCTTATACAGCATTTGCACACGTAGATCACCCCACAAGCCACGGAATAGCGGATAGAATTGGCAAGCGAAATGCGCCGGGGTTATTCAATCTCGCGTGGCGGCAAAATTTCCACTGGGACGGCGGCGTAATGCATTTAAATAGCCAAGCACTCAACCCGCTCACCCACCCCGATGAAATGGGAGAGACTATCGAGCACATCTTATTGAAATTGAAGCGGCATCAGCATTATCCTCAACTCTTCAAAAAAGTATACAAACAAAAGCAAATCGAGACCTGGATGCTGCTCGATGCCTTGCAGCAATTTACCATTTCACTCATTTCAAAAGATAGTTTTTACGATAAAGTCAGCCGACAACATGCCTCCTTTTCGGAACAACAGCAAAAAGGATTTGTACTTTTTGAACAACACTGCAACAGCTGCCATACCGCGCCGCTCTTTTTCAGCAACCGCTTTGAAAGCAACGGGATTCGAATTGATTCAACTGATTTGGGTCGATTCAATATTACCGCATTAGAGGCCGATAAAGGAAAATTCAGAGTCCCCACTTTAAGAAATATTAGCCATAGTTTTCCATACATGCACGACGGGCGCTACAAAAGTTTAAAAGAAGTAATGGCACATTACGGCCAACAACTTCAATTGAACGACAAGCAGCAAAAGGACCTCATCGCCTTTCTGAAAACCCTTACAGACACCACATTTTTAATGAACCCTCAATTTCAATATCATACACTAAACCAAAAACCATGAAGAAAAACCTGCTCACACTCGCCCTATTTTGTACTGGCGTGCTCAACGCGCAACTCAACCCGGCCATCACCAATTGGTTGATCAATACCAGCGGGCTCACGGGCTCACATTACGTGCAAGGTAATAGCACGCCAATTGCGGATAACGTAGCTGCAAATGTGCAAACCGTGCAGTATTCAACCAATTATGTCTACGTCAGTACCAAAGGAATCCCGGCATATGTTACAGGGCCTTTTTTAGACGGCAATCCATCTCTAGCTACCAACCAAAGTGCCATTTTTAAACTTTCCTTGAACCCCACTGCCAATACTGGAACACTTACAAGTACTACCGGAGGTAACATTGGTATTTTTATCAATGGAGTGGCGTTGTTTGATTATAGAGATGGCGTAGCTTGGAATACCCAAGCAAACGCCCTTTGTGGTGGGCCAGGCAATCCACCTTGCCCAGGAGGGCCAAGTGCCAACATGCCCTGGAACAGAGATGCCATTCCTGCTGAAAAAGCAGGATTTGATTGCTCCAAAGGGCATCCGGCAATGGGCAATTACCACCACCACCAGAATCCGAGCGCTTTCAAGCTAGACTTACAAGTCATTTCAACGATTTGCGATATCTATGATGCCGATGGTTTATACGCAATTGACGCTACTCAGCATTCGCCATTGATTGGTTTTGCCTATGATGGATTTCCTATTTATGGTGCTTACGGCTTCAAAAATAGCGACGGCACAGGCGGTATCACCCGCATTCAATCTAGTTATCAATTGCGCAATATCAGTGTGAGAACGCATTGGGCCGATGGAACAGATGTAGCGGATGGCCCTGCGGTTTCGAGCACCTATCCTTTAGGTTATTTTCGCGAAGATTACGAATATATTGCTCATGCAGGCCAAGAAGAGTATTTAGATGCAAGCAACGGCAGATTTTGTGTCACGCCAGAATATCCAAACGGTACTTATTGCTACTTTGCAACTGTCGACGAAAATTGGAACTCAGCTTACCCATATGTAGTAGGTCCGAAGTTTCACGGGGTTGTAACTGGCGCTAAAGTAACGAGTATCACCGAACCCGTCACAACCTATACTTCAAACGCAGGACTGCAAGAACTTTCCAGTACAGATTGGCAAGTGTGGCCCAATCCTAGTCATGAAATTGCAATGGTACAGGTCAACGGACTCGCTTCACAATCAAGAAAAGTAGGACTCTACGATCAACAAGGCAGACTCATTACACAAAAAATATTGGCGCAAGGAAGTACAATTGTTTATTTTGAAATTGACACGCTTTACCAAGGGCTTTACCTTGTCCGTGTCGAGGGCGATGCGCAATCCAAAACGTTGGTTGTCCATTAATTTGCAATGTGATTTTTGCAATATTCACAAAAAATGCCGCAATATTCAGCCAATTCGATGTGATGTTCATTTGAATAACAGCCCTAACAAAATCATCGTAAGTTTATTCTTGAAATAAGGAGAGAAACAGGTAACTTCTTTTGCATAGCAGTTGACAAGCTGCTTGGAGAGGCAGTTTCATTTTCTAGTTTGATAAGAGTTTAATAGTTTTTGTCAACGTCCGAAAGGAATGTGCATAAGAAGTTCCTGTCCTTATTACTTACAATGTACCACTCAGACAGTTTTGTCTACTACTAGGAAAAGGGCTGATTCGTCAGTCCTTTTTTTCATTTAAGGCGTAAAGCAAAGGTCGGCTTGGTGCTGCATCATTTACAAAATGAGCCACTTGAAGTTCTAAGATATAAGCGCCATCTTGCACGTCGGTAGGCACAAAAATCAATTCGGATATTGTTCGGTTGGCAATTGGGGCCTCTGGAACTTTCCAAAATGCATGATGAAAGGCCAACTCGCCAGCATCTTCTTCGCGATCAACAGATGGGGTATCTACCAAAAAGTGTTGTACCTCGAGCTGATCGAGTAATTCGACTACTCCTACATCAAAATAGCAAGGATTGGTGCCTGAATAATTCATCGACATTTTTTCATCCATATTGGGCAATGTGCGCACAATAATGGCTTCAGTAAAATCAGCATTTAATAAAGATTCTAACTGATCTGCAAATACAACATGGTCGCCATTGGCCAGAACTCTAGGCACAATACTGATGAGCGTCGCCTTGTAAAAATATTGCGTTAAAGCCTGACTGACCGGATAAAGAGCTGCACTAATATGGCCATAAGATTCGGTATGCGTGCCGTGGCCATGTGGATTGAAAAACACATCTCGAAAATTTACTGCGCCACCTTCTGCCACGCTGCCCACAAAACCATTTGCCCTAACAGGTTCCATTCGAGGTGGGTCAACATACCATGCTCTCGGGTTCTCTATTGTGGCACTCAAAGGCAAAGAAAGATCAATTGGGGCGCTGGTATCGAAAAAATGCGTGGGGTCGAGGTAAAAAATCATGGAGTAAAAATAGTGCTTTTCGTATCTTTGCAACTATGGAAGCACAAAAAGACCGCCTCAAAGACCTCATTTCACACGCCAAAGAATACGGATTCGTTTTCCCGTCATCAGAAATTTACGACGGCCTCGCTGCCACCTATGACTACGGTCAGTTGGGTGCAGAACTCAAAAACAACATCAAAACCTATTGGTGGAAAGCCATGGTGCAGTTGCACGAAAATATTGTGGGCCTAGACTCCGCTATCTTCATGCACCCCACTACCTGGAAAGCGTCTGGCCACGTCGATGCCTTCAACGACCCTTTAATTGACAACAAAGATTCCAAAAAACGCTACCGTGCCGATGTCCTCTTAGAAGAGCACATCGAAAAGATTCGTCAAAAAATCGAAAAAGAAGTCGAAAAAGGCCAAAAGCGCTTTGGCGACGCTTTCGATGCAGAACAATTCAGGGCAACCAACCCGAATGTGTTGCGCAATCAAGAAAAAATTACTCAAATTGAGGAGCGCATGAAAAACGCTCTTGAACAAAACGATTTAGAGGGTGTGCGTCAGCTCATCATCGACCTCGAAATTGTATGCCCAATTTCTGGCTCCAAAAACTGGACAGAAGTGCGCCAATTTAACCTCATGTTCTCCACTGAACTTGGTTCTGTAGCCGGCGATGCCAGTACCATCTACTTGCGTCCAGAAACTGCACAAGGAATTTTCGTCAACTTCTTGAACGTTCAGAAATCTGGACGCATGAAAATTCCGTTTGGAATCGCACAAATTGGCAAGGCCTTCCGAAACGAAATTGTGGCGCGTCAGTTCATCTTCCGCATGCGCGAATTTGAACAAATGGAAATGCAATTCTTTGTGCGCCCCGGCGAAGAAATGAAATGGTACG